>Ga0164290_1000186_pt1 | contig 236059 bp, 251 predicted proteins | sample Micstemetagenome_FD_108782 | JGI IMG/M metagenome (GOLD analysis project Ga0164290, IMG submission 108782) | Contaminated culture microbial community from soil near Moab, Utah, USA - Microcoleus steenstrupii SON62 (Illumina Assembly) | ecosystem: Environmental > Terrestrial > Soil > Soil crust...
CGCGGGCGGCGGTGGTGCCGCCTCGGGCGCGGGCGGCGCAGGCGGTGCGTCCGCGGCGTCGCCGGGGGGGCCGGGGGCCGCCGCCGGGGCGGGCGCGTCGGGCGGAGCGGGGGGTGGCGGGGCGGGGGGCGGGGGCGGCGGGGCCGCGGCCGGCGGCGGCGGGGAGGCGGGCGGGGGCGGCACGCGCGCGACGTCGCGGATGGCCGGCATCTCCAGGGTCGCGTCGGGCTCGGGGACCCAGAGCACCACCAGCTCCGTCGCCCCCATGGTGAGCACGTCGCCCCGGCGCAGCGGCGTGGGGCGCGCGATCGGACGGCCGTTCACCATCGTGCCGGCCGTCGACTCGAGGTCCTCCACCAGCAGCAGCCCGCCCCGCTCGAACATGCGCGCGTGGGTGCGCGACACACGCGGGTCGGTCAGCAGCCAGTCGTGCAGGGGGTCGCGCCCCACCACCACGGACGGACCCGTGAGCGCGAAGCGCGCCCCGGCCTCCCGCCCGGAGCGGACCTCGACCACGTGCTGGGCCATCTCGCCTCCTCGGTCCCGGCGAGCCTATATCCGGTCCCCGCGCCCGCGCACGCCCCCGCGCCGCCCGTTGCACACGGCGGGGGAGGTCTGCGACGGTGCCACCGGACGCTGCGGAGGAGCCATGGGCACGGGCCGGGCCGGCGCCCGTCGCGACGGGCTCGACGACGAGGAACGGGAGGAGGCCGCCGCGGCGCCCGCGGCCCTGCTGTCGGACCTCCAGCGCACGGCCGGCAACCGCGCCGTCGCCGCGGTCCTGGCCCGCCAGGCGGCCGGCGGGTGGGTCGTCGACCCCCTGCGGGCCGGCACGACCCCCGGCATGCCCACGTTGTCCCCCGACTTCGCGGAGCGCCGCCAGGCCGAGGTGACCGGCTGGGTGCGCGACCACCTCGCCCGCGAGCGGGCGATGCTGACCGAGCGCATACGCCGCGGCTACTCGATCGCGGAGATCCTCGACCTGGTGGTGCGCGCCGTCCCGCAGGCCCGCGAGCTGGCGCCCGCGACCCTGGAGCGCACGGTGCGCGCCGAGTTCGCACCGCTCGAGATCCGCACCCACCGGATGGCGTTCGACACGGCGGCCGTGCGCGCCGAGATCAGCGCCCAGGCGCGCCTGGCGCTCCCCGGCCTGCTCGGCGACCCCCGGGTCGGCGCCGACCCGGCCGGCGGGCGGCTGACGGTGGGTCTCTCCGGCGTCGCCGCCGGCGTGCGGCGCGGCGGCGTGGAGGCCGAGGCCGAGCTGGGATGGACGGGCGACCTCACGCTCCGGACCCGCGTGGGCGCGGTGCTGTTCGAGGCGAAACTCTCACCGCCGCGCGGCGGCGGGGAGCCCGAGTGGGAGATCGTGCTGCAGTTCCCGGGCGAGGACGGCCTGATGCCCATGCTCGATGCGCTCCCGAACATCCTCGCCGCCGGCGAGCGGGGGCTGCGCGGCGCCGCGTCCGACCTGCTGCGGGGCGGCGACCCCGCCGCACGCGGTACGGCGGCCCACATGGGCGCGGTGAAGTCGGCCGTGGAGGCCGTCTCGGCGCTCGCGAAGGCCGGGCCGGGCGTGCGCGCCGGGATCAAGGCCTCCGGGGAGGGCGGGGGGTTCACGCTCCAGGCGACGCTGACCGTCACCTTCTAGGGGCGCCCTACTGGTGCTTCTTGGCCGCGCCCTGCTTCCCGGGGGTCGCCACCGTGGAGCGCGTCGAGCCGCTCGAGGGTGTGACGTAGGTGTGCGTGCCGCCCTCCCCCTCGCCGAACAGGGAGCTGTCGTCCGGCGTGCCGCTCTTCTCGTCGTCCACGAGGGGCACGCCGTTCTTCTGCACGGTGACGACGAAGTCCCAGACCGTGGCGTTGTCGTCCCACAACCAGTCGGTGCCGATGCGCATGGCGACCGAGCCGTCCGGGCCGTCCTCGGTGACCACCGGCGCGCTCATGTTGACGGCCAGGTTGTCGTACCAGGAGTCGCTCCACTGCCCGCCGCGGTCGAGGCTGCCGCCGGTGATGCGGCGGACGGTGATCTCGCCCGGGGGCGCGAGGGTCAGGCCCAGCAGGCGCGCGTCGTCCTCGAGCACGGGCGTGCCGCTGAGCGTCTCGCCCCGCAGCTGGTTGAACGCGATGGCGCCGACGACGCCGAACACCTCATCCCGGACCCGGCCCTCCTTCGACGACTCGCCGCCCTCGCTCCAGACGTACTCCTTGACCGGGGCCACGCCGCGCACCCAGTCGCGGTTGACCTCCATGGACACGCTGTTCCGCACGGCCTCGGCGATGGCCCCGTCGATGGCCGAGGCCGTGGGCACGCCCGACGGCGTGGCGGCGGCGGGGGCGGGTGCCGGGGCGGGGGCGGGACTCGGCGCCGGCGGGGCGGGGGCGGGCGCGGGCGCGGGACCGGGTGCCGGCGCCGGTGCGCCCGACGCGCCCGGCGTGGCGCCCGCCCCGGCCCGGGCATCCTGCAGTGCCTTCCGGACCTCCGGGTGCCGGTCGAGGTGCTGCTTGGTGTAGGCGTTGATCACCCGGAACTGGATGAGCTGCCGCAGCCGCTGCTGGTCCTTCGTGGACATCTGGTTCGGCGTCAGCTGAAGGGTCGCGCAGCCGTTCTGCCCGTGCTGGAACGCGCCCACGACCGTGCCGGCCACGGCGGTGGCCGCCTGGGTGCCGGCGGCGATCGCGGCCGCGAGGTCGGTCCCCAGGAACTCGACGGCGACCTTGAGGGCGGCGACGGCCGCGGCCGCGATGGGCGCGCGGGCGAGCACCGGCGGCGAGTACCGCGCCGCCGGCGCGGTCCGTCCGGCGAGGGCGCCGGCGCGGGGGTGGCGCGCCAGACGGGCGACGCCCGGATTCTGCAGCCCGCCGTCCGACGGGCGCAGGTTCTGCGGAGTGCCGCCCTCCCCGAACCCCGCGAACTTCGAGTCGTCGGGGGTGCCCGACTTGGCGTCCTCGACGCGCGGGGCGCCGTCGGCGCCGATGCTGAGGACGAAGTCCCAGACGGTCTGGTTGTCGTCCCACAGCCACTTGGTGCTGATCGGCAGGGCCACGGAGCGGTCCGGCCCGTCCTCGTTCTCGCCGGCGGAGGTGGCGTTCACCGCGAGGTTGTCCCACCACGAGTTGGTCCAGCTGGCCCCGCGCCCGAGCGTCCCCCCGCCGAGCATCCGCACGGTCAGGGGCCCCGGCGAGGGCAGCGCGATCTCGAAGTGCGTCGCCGCGGCATCGAGGGCCGCCGTGTCGGTGAGCGCCTGACCGACCAGGTTCGAGAACACCACCGAACCGGTGACCCCCACCCGGTCCTTGCGGAAGTCCTTGTCGGTGGACGCGTCGCCGCTCTCGGACCAGACGTACTCGTGCCCCTCGGGCCACCGGCCGCGCGTCCACCTGTTCTCCAGGTCGGCCTGGACGCCGATCCCGATCGCCTCGAGCATCGCCGCGTCGATCGTCTCGGCCGGCACGGCGCCGGTGGGCGCGGGGGCGGGGGGCGCGGGGCCCGGCGCCGGGGGCGCGGGGGCGGGTCCGGCACCGGACGGCGCCGCGGCGGGGGCACCCGCGGCGGCCTCCGCGTCCAGGGCCGTCTTGAGGCGCGCGCAGTACCCGTTGATGAGGCGGAACTGGACGATCTGCTTAAGCCGGTCCTGGTCGCTGCGGGACATCAGCCGCGCGGGCAGCGTCATCGGGGACATGCCGTTCTGCCCCTGTGCCAGCGTCTGCCCCAGCTGCAGCGCCGCCGGCGGACCCTGCAGCGCCGAGGCGATGTTGTCCGCGCGCTCGAGGGCCTTGTCCGGCAGGCGCCTCATCGCCCTCCGGTACCCGAGCAGCAGCTTGGCGCCCGGGCTGAGCGGGGCGCGGCTCACCGCGGGCGGCGCGGGGGCGGGCGCCCCGGGCAGCGCGGCGCGGGCGAGCGCGGCGTCCCCCAGGGCGTCGGCCTCGCGCTCGGTGCCGTCGCCCGGCGAGGTCACCCGCAGATCGGCGGGCACGTCCGCCGGCCCCTGCTGCACGGCGTGGGCCACCTCGTGCGCCAGCAGCCGCCGCCCGGACTCGTGGCCCGGGGCGTACTCGCCCTCGGCGAACCACACGTCGCGGCCCACGGCGAAGGCGCGCGCCGAGACGGCCTGGGTCAGGGCGTCGGCGGTGGGCCCGGTGTGCACCCGGACGTCGTCGAGCGGCTCGCCGAAGCCCGCCTCGAGGTCCGTGCGGACGGCGTCGTCGAGCGGCCGGCCGCCGCCGCGCGCCTGCGCGATGGCGCCGCGCACCTCCGGGTGCACCACGCCCCCCTCGCCCAGGCCGGCGCCGCGGGCCACGACGGCGGCGACCGCCCGGTTGCCCAGCACGGACCCGCGGCCCGCGGCGGGGGCGGCGCCGGACGGCTCGCGCGCGGGCGCGTCGGCGACGGGAGTCCGCTCCGCGCCACCGCCCGCGTCGCCCACCGGTCCTCCGGATCCCATGCGCCCGACGGGCGCCCTGCCGACGCGGCGAGCCTACCCCAGGCCCGTCGCGCCTGTCACCGGGGGGGCCGGGGCGGCGCCGAAGCCGCCGAAGTCGCTCTCCAGGGTGAGGCGCCCGAGCTTGGTGTACTCCCGTGCGACCCCGGCCACGAGGTGGCGCATCGCGATCGCCGTCCCGTCCTGGGCGGCGGCGAAGGCGCCCGCCAGGGCGGCGTTGCGGATGCCGCCCCCCGACAGCCGGAAGCGCGCGGCGAGCACGCCGAGGTCGACGTCGTCGGCGAGCGGGGCCGCGGAGGGCAGCACCAGCCGCCAGATGCGCTCCCGCTCGGGGGGCTCCGGGAACGGGAAGTCGACCACCACGTCCAGGCGGCGCAGGAAGGCCTCGTCGATGTTCTGGCGCAGGTTGCTCGCGAGCACCACCGCGCCGGGGTAGGCCTCCATGCGCTGGAGCAGGTAGGAGACCTCGATGTTGGCGTACCGGTCGTGGGCGTCGCCGACCTCCGACCGCTTGCCGAACAGGGCGTCCGCCTCGTCGAAGAAGAGGATCGCGTTGGAGTCCTCGGCGGCGTCGAACACGCGGTCGAGGTTCTTCTCCGTCTCGCCGATGTACTTGCTGACCACGGTGGCGAGGTCGATCCGGTAGAGCTCGAGCCCGAGTTCGGCGGCAAGCAGCTGGGCCGACATGGTCTTGCCGGTGCCCGACTCGCCCGCGAACAGCGCCTTCATGCCCGGGCTCGCGCCCACCGTGCCCGCGAAGCCCCAGTCCGCGAGCACGCGGTCGCGGTGCCGCAGGTACGCGGCGATCGACCGCAGCAGCGCGAGCGGCCGCGGCGGCAGGACCAGCCGCTCCCACCCCTCCACGGGCACCAGGCGCGCCGCGAGCTCCCCGAGCCGTCCGCTCGACGCCTGCCGCGCCCCCGCCTCGAGGTCCTCCGGCCCCGGTCGTGCGCGCCCCCCGGCCGCCGCCAGGGCCCAGGCCGTCATGCCCGCCTGGGCGATGCGCGCCGGGGACAGCCGGAAGGTGGCCGCGACGGCGTCGACGTCCCCGCCGCCCGCCACCGCCTGCCAGGCGCGCCGCCGGTCGGCGGCCGAGGGCTCGGGCACGTCCACCGCCACCAGGGGCCCCTCGCAGGCGCGCGACAGCACGTCCCGCCGCCGCGCGGCGAGCACCACCGGCGCGCCCGGCGCGGCCACCACCGCGGCCACCCGCGCCAACCCCTCGGGCTCCAGCTCCTCCAGCCCCGTGAGGACGAGCCAGGTGCCGTCGAGCGCGGCGCGCAGGCGCGCCTCCACGAGCCCCTCCCGGTCGTGCCGCGGCGCGGCGGCCACCCACACCGGGGCGCTGCGTGCCGCCGCCACGACGTCCACCGCGTCGCCTCCCACGGCGGCCACCGTCACCCCGCGGGCCGCCCCGGCGAGCGCGCGGATCCGGGCGGCGGTCTCCCCCCGGCCCACGTCCACCGCGGGCGGTCGCGCGCGCCAGACCGCCGCGGCGTCGGCGCGCGCGTCGAGGTCGGCGCCGAGCAGTGCGCCCGCCACCACGTCGGCCACCTTGACGAGGCGGTCGGCGGCCGGCCGCGCCACCTCGTCGCCGCCGAGGGGACGGAGGGCGCCGAGGCGTCGCAGGCGCGAGGACGTGCCGAACCGCGCCAGCACGGCCGGGGCGGGCTCGACGTCGGCGAGCAGACCCGCCACCAGGCGCGGCGTGGCCAGGCGGCGCGTGACGTCGTCGTGCAGGTAGCCGTAGAGCCGGCCGTAGAGCCGGTCCAGCTCGGGCGCGGCGCACAGCGCGAGCACCACCGTGTCGAGGCCGTCCAGGCCCAGGGCGTGGGCCGCCCGCCGGAGCCGGTCGTCGGGGGCCACCGTCCCGTCGCCGCGGACGAGGCTCAGCGCCTGGGCCTCGCTCATGTAGAGGCCCCTGAGCGGGTCCGAGGGGTCGGGGTCGTCGCGGGCCGCCCGCTCGACGGCCGTGCGGATGCGCGCGTCAAGGGCGGCGAACCCGGAGAGACCCTCGATGTCCCGCGTGGCCATGCGCACCCTCCCCGGCGCACGGTCGGCGGCACCGGCCCGGGCAGCATAGGAGCCGCCCCCATGCCTTGTCATCGCGGCGGGCGGCGCGGGATGCTCGCCCGGCCGTCCCCATCCCGGAGGTCCGCGTGGCCGTCGTCGTCCAGGTGCCGCTCAACACGATGATCGCCGACCTCGACGAGACGCTCCGCGGCCTTCTGCGCCGCGAGCTCGCCGGCCAGGGCTTCGACGGGATGGACATCGCGTTCGACGCGCCCTCCCGGGACTGGGCGGCGCAGCTGTCGGTGCCGACGGTGGACCTGTTCCTGTACGACGTGCGCGAGTCGGACGACCACCGGCTGGCCGACTGGGAGACCCACGGCGGCGCCGGCCGCTCCGCCGACGTCCGTCCGCCGATGCGGCTCGACCTGAGCTACGCGGTCAGCGTCTGGACCCGGGAGGTGGAGGACGAGCACCGGTTGCTCAGCCAGGTCATCGCGATCCTCTACGCCCACCCGGTGCTGCCGGCCGAGGCGCTGGTGGGCGGCCTCGCCGACCCCGTCGCCCAGCCCTACCCCCTCCAGACCCTGGTCGGCCGCCCCCGCAAGGAGGGTGGGCCCGAGTTCTGGACGGCCCTGGGGGCGACCTACAAGGCGTCGGTCGACTTCCGCGTGACCGCCTCGGTCGCCTCGGGGACCAGGCGCGAGCGCGGGCCCGAGGTCCGCACCCCCACCGTCCGGATCCGGGACGTGGACGCGGCACGGGGGCGGGCCGAGCAGTGGAGCCGGCTGGGCGGGCGCGTCGTCGACGCCGAGGGGCGCCCGATCGCCGACGCCTGGGTGCTCGTGAGCGAGGGGCGGGGCCTCGCGCTGACCGACGCCGCGGGCCGCTTCGTGCTGGACCGCGTGCCCCCCGGCCCGCATGCGGTACGGGTGAGGGCGATGGGGCACGAGGAGGCGACCGTGCAGGTGGACGTCCCCTCGGCGCCGTCCGAGATCGTCCTGGCGGCACCGTCACGCGCCCGTCGGCGCGGTGGCGGGGGGACGCCGCGGTAGGACGGTGCTGCCCGCGAGGGCAGCGGCCGCTGCACGAAGGGACGCCCGAAGGGTCAGTGCCCCGGGATCGCGACCCGTCGGAAGATCGAAACCGACCCGGCGTCGGCGGCGGTGCCGCCACGCCCGCCCCGCACGCGCGCACGACTGGAGAGAGCGATGCCGACGTACCTGACCCCGGGCGTCTACGTCGAGGAGGTGCCCGCGCAGTCCAAGCCCATCGAGGGCGTCGGGACGTCCGTCGCGGCCTTCGTGGGGCTCGCCCCGGGCGGCCCCCTGAACACCCCCGTCCAGGTCGCCAACTGGAGCGCGTTCGCGCGCATCTTCGGCGACCCGGCGGACCCCGACGCGGGACCGTTCCTGCGCGGGGCCTACCTGGCGCACGCCGTCTACGGCTTCTTCCAGAACGGCGGCGGCCTCTGCTGGGTGGTGCGGGTGGGCGGCGGCGCCAACGGCAACGGCTCCTCCCCGCAGGCCCAGACCGCGCTGCCCTCCAGCGCCGACGGCGGCGCCGAGGCGTTCCGGATCGTCGCCCTGCAGCCGGGCACCGACGTGACCGTGGAGCTCGTGGCGGACCCCCCGCCGGCCCCGTCCGGCGACGGGGGCGACGGCGGTGACGGCGGGGAGAAGCCCGCGGCCGAGGAGACGTACCGCCTGATCGTCTCGGCGGGCCGTACCCGCGAGGAGCACGAGGGCCTCACGCTCAAGAAGGGCCGCTCGAACATCGTCACCAAGGTCAACGCCGCCTCGAAGCTGATCCGCCTGGAGGAGACCGGGGCCTCGCTGCCGGAGGGCGCCCGCGCACCCCAGCCCGGCACCTACGAGCTGTCGGCCCCGGCCGAGGCCCCCTCCAATCCGACGGCGCAGGACTTCGAGGGCGACGTGTCCCGGCGCCGGGGGCTCGGCGGCCTGGCGGCGGTGGACGAGATCACCATCCTCTGCGTGCCCGACGCGGTCACCGTCGACGACGAGGCGATGCTGCGCGACCTGCAGGGCAAGATGATCGCCCACTGCGAGAACGCCGGCGACCGCATGTGCATCCTCGACCCGCCCGACGGGATGATGCCCAGCGAGATCCACGACTGGCGGATGAACACGGCGGGCTACGACTCCAAGTACGCCACGCTCTACTACCCGTGGATCGAGGTGATGGACCCGCTCACCAACCGGCCGATGCTGGTGCCCCCGAGCGGGCACGTGGCCGGGGTGTGGTGCCGCACCGACGGCCAGCGCGGGGTCCACAAGGCGCCCGCCAACGAGGTGGTGCTCGGCGCCAACGGGCTCGCCTTCCAGGTGACCCACGAGGAGCAGGGCAGCCTCAACACGAACGGCGTCAACTGCATCCGCGCCTTCCCCGGCCGCGGCATCCGCGTGTGGGGCGCGCGCACGCTGTCGAGCGACCCCGAGTGGCGCTACGTCAACGTCCGGCGCCTGTTCAACTACATCGCCGAGTCGATCATCGAGGGCACGCAGTGGGCGGTGTTCGAGCCCAACGACGACCGGCTCTGGACGCGCCTGCGCATCTCGTCGACCAACTTCCTGACGCGCGTCTGGCGCGACGGGGCGCTGTTCGGCTCGACGCCGGAGCAGGCCTTCTTCGTGAAGTGCGACTCCGAGACGAACCCGCCGGACGTGGTCGAGGCCGGTCAGGTGGTCGTGGAGATCGGCATCGCACCCGTGAAGCCGGCCGAGTTCGTCGTGTTCCGCATCAGCCAGTTCACGGCCGGCGCCGCCGAGGTCAGCGCCTAGGCCGTCCCGCCCCCGGGCGCCCCCACGGGGCGCCCCACCGCCCAGGAGGATCGACATGCCCCCCAAGGAACCCCGTCCCGGATCCCACTTCCGCCTCGACCTCGGCGGCAAGGAGGCCATCGGCCTGTTCCGCGAGTGCTCCGGCCTCGACTCGGAGACGAGCGTGATCGAGAGCACGTCCAACGACGCCAACGGCCTGCCGGTGGTGCGCAAGGTGCCCGGGCCCACCAAGTGGTCGAACATCACGCTCAAGCGGGGCGTGGACGAGAGCGCCGACCTGTGGAAGTGGCGCGAGCAGGTGCTCAAGGCGGGCCCCGACGAGGCGCGCACCGACGGCTTCATCGAGCTGCTCGACTACACCGGGTCGCCCATCGCCCGCTGGAAGTTCCTGCAGGGGTGGCCCCTCAAGTACACGGGCGCGTCCCTCGACCCGAAGAGCAACGACATCGCCGTCGAGGAGATCCAGATCTGCCACGAGGGCCTCGAGCGCGAGTAGCGCTCCGGTCCCCCCCTCCACCCGTGCGCACAGAGGTCCCCTTCACGCTCCCGCGGGGGCTCGTCGGCCCGGACGGCCGCGTCCATCGCGAGGGCGTGATGCGGCTCGCCACGGCGCGCGACGAGATCGAGCCGCTCCGCGACGCCGCGGTGCGCGGCAACGAGGTGTACCTGGCGGTGCTGCTGCTGGCGCGCACGGTGCTGCGGATCGGGGAGGTCACCGAGGTCACGCCGGAGGTGATCGAGGGGCTGTTCGCGGCGGACTTCGACCACCTGCAGCGGCTCTACGAGCGCCTGAACAGCGACGGGGAGGCGGTGGGCACGGTCACGTGCCCCTCGTGCCGGGAGACGTTCGAGGTCGACCTCACCGACGTCGGGGACGGGCGCCTGGGGGAATCGTGAGGCCGTCCCCCGACGCCATGCTCCGGGAGACGGCCCGCCTCGCCTATCACCTGGGGTGGTCCCTCGACCAGATCCTCGACCTGGAGCACCGTGACCGGCGGCGCTTCCTGACCGAGGCCGAGGCCCTGGACGCGGAGGCGGGCCGATGAGGACGCTGCGCACCGGGGCGCGACGCCTGGCGCGACTCACCGCGCCGGCCGCCCCCGCCGCCGGCGGCCTGGGCGCGCGCGTGGCCGCCCGGCACGCACCGCCCGCCGCCGCGCGCGTGCGCCGCCTCGCCCCGGCCTCCGTGGCGCGGCGGGCCACCGCGGGGCGGTCCGCCCCGGTGGCGGCGGCCGCCGCGGAGCGCCCGGAGCACATCAGCGACTTCGCCTACCAGTGGATGTGGGGCGACGGCGACGTCGAGGGCGTCCCCTTCGCCGGCGGGGCCGCGCTGCGCACGACGGAGGAGCGGCCCGCGGCGCCCGCCGAGGCCGGCGGCGCCCCGCGGCGCCTGTCCCGCCGCCCGGCGACGCCCCGCCCCCGCCTGGAGGAGGTGCGCGCGTCCGGCACCGGGACGCCATCGGGCGTCGCGGACCTCCCGGAGGTCCCCGGGCCGCCGGAGGCCGGCGCCACCGACGTCGACGAGCGGTCCGCGGCGCCGTCCGCCCCCGGCGCCGGTGCCGGTCCGGCGCCGCCCGCGCCGCCGGCGGCCGCGCCCCCGGCGCTGCACGGGGACCCGGTCGTGTCCGCCGCCCCCTCCCCCGCCGCCCCGCCCGCGCCTCCGCCCGCGCGCACCCCGCGGGAGGGCGCGGCGACGGGTGACGCGGCGGATCCGCGGCCGCGCCTCGCGCTGCGGCGGGCCGAGGTCCCCGCGGCGCCGGCACGTCCGCGCCTGCTCCGCGCCGCCGCGGACACCGCCGCGGCCCCGACACCCGCCCCTCCGGCCGGGGCGCCCGGAGCGCCCCCGGCCCCGGCCCCGGCCCCGGCTCCGGCGACCGCCACCGCCCCCGCCACGCCCGCCGCGGACCCGGGCGCCACCACGGTGCCGGCCCCCGCCGCAGCCGCTCCGCGCGCCGCCCGCGCCCGGCGCGCGCTGGCGCGGGTGCGGGACGCCGTGCGCCCCCCGCGTCCCGTGCCGGCCCCCGCGGCCGGCCCCGCCACCGCCCCCGGGGCCTCCGCGGCGACGACCGCTCCCCCCGGCACGGACGGCGCGGCGGCCCCGGCACGGCCCGCCGCTCCCGCCCCCGCGCGCGGGAGTGGCGGCACGCCCCCGCCGGGGATCGCGCCGCCGCCGCCCGTGCGCCTGGCCCGCACGGCCGCGCCCGACCCCTCCCCCGCGCCGCCCGCCCGGCCCGGCGCGGAGGGCGTCACCGGCGACGCGCTGCCCGACGCCGGCCCCGCCTCCGCCGGCCCGCCCCCCGGCGACGGCGCGGCCACCGCGCCACCCGCCGCAGGCGCGCCGCCCCTGCCCCCCGATGAGGCGGAGGCCCCGGGGTCGGCCGCCGGCCGCGCGCCCCTCCCCGCCCCGCCCGCCGCCGGGCCCCCGCCGGCCCCCTCCGCGCCCGCCCTCGCCCGCGCGGTGGCGCCCGGATCCCCCCCGGCCCCCGCCGCCGCCCCGCCGGGCGCCGCCGATTCCGCGGCCCACGCCGCCGGCACGACCCCTGCCGGCGGTGCCGCACCCCCGCGCCGCCTGCGGCTGGCGCGGGCCGCGCGCGCCGCCCGCCCCGCCCCCGCCGATGCCGGCCCCCCCGGCCCGGCGGACGCCCGCACCGGAGAAGACGCCGGCCCGCCGTCCGCGGGAGGCGGCGACCCGGCGCCGACCGCACCGGCCGCCGGCGTGACCGCGCCCACGCCCGGCGCCCCGCCGCCCCCGCGCCCGGTGCTGGCCCGCACCCCCGCGGACCCGCCCGCCGAGCTGCCGGAGGCCGCCGCCGCACCGCTCGAGGCGGCGCCCGTCCGTCCCCCGCGGCCCGCGGCCGCGCCCGCCCCGGCGGCGGCCCGGGTGTCCGTGCCGCTCCCCCTGGCCGGCGCGCCCTCGCCCCCCGCACGCGCCGCGACGACCCGCCCGGCGCTGCGGGTGGCCCGCCAGGAGGCGGCATCCGCACCGCCCTCGGCGCCCGTGGGCCGTGCCGCGCTGCGCCGCCGGACGGCGGGGGACGCCTCGCGCGCGCTGGCCCTCGCGGGGGCGGCCGCGGGCGACGTGGGGTGGGACGCCCAGGGCAACGCGGTGGTCACGCTGCCCGCCCCGGCCGGCGGCGCGCCGGGCGTGGGCACGGCCGGCGCGGCGCTCGCCCGCGCGCCGTGGGACGACCTGTCGCGCGCGGGGGACGAGGCGCGCGCCGCCGTGGGCGCGGCGCGGGGCGCCGCGGGTGACGTCTGGGACGCGGCGGCGGGCGCGGCGCGCGGCGCGGCGTCGGCCGCGTCGGCGCTCCCGGGGGAGGCGCTCGGCGCCGCGACCGCGACGGGGGCCCGGGCCCTCGACGCCGCCCGCGATGCGGCGGGCGCGGCCGGCGGCGCCGCGCCGGACCTGGAGGACCTGTACGACCAGCTGATGGAGCGGCTGCGGCGGGACCTGATCGCCGAGATGGAACGGGCCGGGCACGGCGTCGACATGAGGGGGCGGTAGTGGGCACCGCGGCGGGCACCAACGGGCGGCGGCTGGGCGGCAAGGACCCGATGCCCGCCAGCCGCTTCATCCTGGACGCCGGCGTGCGCATCGGGCACTTCAGCGAGGTCTCGGGCCTGTCGGTGGAGTACGAGGCGTACGAGTACCGCGAGGGCGGCGTCAACGACTTCACCCACGTGCTGCGCGGCCGCTCCAAGTTCCCGAACCTGGTCCTGAAGCGCGGCATGACCGACGAGGCGGCCCTGTTCGACTGGTTCCGCGAGTGCCGGGACCGGACGGCCCGGCGCGACGTGATCCTCACGCTGCTCGCCGCGGACGGCAGCACGGCGCGCACGTGGGCCATCACGGGCGCCTTCCCGGTCAAGTGGAGCGGCCCCGAGTTCAAGAGCAGCGCCGGCGACGTCGCGATGGAGACCCTCGAGCTCACCCACCAGGGCTTCCGGGAGTAGGCGTGGCGGTCCCCGCGAACCTGGCCAAGGCCTACCTGCAGGTGGAGGGCGGCGACCGCATCCCCTGCTGGTTCAACCCGGGCGAGTACACGGTCAGCAAGGCCAACACGTGGAAGGTGGAGGCGGTGGTCGGCGAGGGCACGCCGACCGCCCAGTTCGGCGGCGGGAACCCCCAGAAGATCTCCCTGGAGCTGCTGTTCGACGACACCGAGGCCGCCGACGGCGACGTGCGGCGCGCCACCGACCAGCTGTTCAAGGCGATGGACGTCGACAAGTCCACCGCCAGCGCCAAGAACAACGCCCGGCCGCCGATGATCACCTTCGGCTGGGGCGCCGTGACGCTGTTCAAGGCCGTGGCCGACAACCTGTCGGTCAAGTTCCTGATGTTCCGCCCGGACGGGACGCCCATCCGCGCGGTCGCCACCCTGTCGCTGATCCAGGCGGCGGCGGCCGTGGGCAAGGCCAAGCCCGCCGGCAAGCGCAAGACGAACCCGACCACCCGCGGCGTCGAGGGCTACCGGACGCACGTCGTGATCGAGGGCGACACGCTGCAGGGCATCGCGCACGCGGTGTACGGCGACCCCGCCGGCTGGCGGACGATCGCCGAGGCCAACGGCATCGACGACCCGATGCGGCTGCGGCGCGGCGCCGTCCTCGACATCCCCGTGCTGCCGTGAGCGCCGAGGCCGCCGCGATCGCCGGCGTCCGCGTCTCCGTGGAGGGGCGCCCGCTGGACGACGCGCTGGCGTCGCGGCTGGTGGAGGTGCGCGTGGAGGACCACCTGCTGCTGCCCGACACGTTCCTGGTGCGCATCGCCGACCCGGGCCTCGAGCACATGGACGACCACCCGTTCGCGATCGGCGCACGCGTCGAGATCGCGTTCGGCGGCACCGACGGCACCACGCTCACCCCGCTCATGGACGGCCAGGTCACGGCGCTCGAGCCCGACTTCGCCCGCGGCGGGGCGACGATCGCGGCCCGGGGCCTGGACGCCTCCCACCGCCTCAACCGCTCGAGCCGCAACGAGACCTACCAGAACTCCACCGTCGCGGACATCGTGCGCAAGGTCGCGGAGCGGGCCGGCCTCCAGGTGGGCGAGCTGCTGGACGCGGGCGGCGTCCAGGACTTCGTGCAGCAGAGCAACGAGACCGACTGGCGCTTCCTGCAGCGGCTCGCGGACCGCCTCGGGCACGAGGTGGTGGTGGTGGGGCGGACGCTGTCGTTCCGGGCGCTGGCGACCGCCCAGGGCGAGCGGCACACGCTGCGCTGGGGCGAGAACCTGATGTCGTTCGCGCCCCGCGTGACCGGCGTGCGCCAGGTGGAGGAGGTGCACGTGCGCGGCTGGGACCCGTCCGGCCGCCGCGCCATCGAGGCCACCGCCCCCGCCCCCCCGCCGGTGCACCGCAACGGCGTCGCGCGCGACCGGCTCGTCCAGGCGATGGACGGGGGCCGCATGGTGGTCGCGGACGCGACGGTGACCTCCCAGGAGGAGGCCGACGCGCTCGCCCGCGGCATGGCGCAGCGGATGGCCGACGGCTACGTGGAGGCCGTCGGGGTGACGCGCGGCGACCCGGGCCTGCGGGCGGGGCGGCCGGTGCGGGTCGAGGGCGTCGGGCGCCGCTTCTCGGGCGACTACGTGCTGTCGTCGGCCGAGCACGTCTACCGCGGCGGCAAGGGCTACACGACGCACCTGCGCATCGCCGGCAAGGAGCGGCGGGGGGTCGCGCAGATGGTGGCCGGCGCGCGGGACGGGGGCGACCGGCCGTGGGGCGCGACCGGCCTGGTGATCGGCACCGTCACCCAGAACGACGACCCGGACGGGCTCGGGCGGGTGCGGGTGCGGTACCCCGCGCTCGGCGAGGAGACCGAGGGGTGGTGGGCCCGCATCGCCTCGCCGGCGGCGGGCGCCGAGCGCGGCCTGCTGATGACCCCCCAGGTGGACGACGAGGTGGCCGTGGTGTTCGAGAACGGCGACCCCCGCCGCCCCTACGTGGTGGGGGCCCTGTGGAACGGCCGCGACCGGCCGGGCGACGACCTGGTGCGCACCGACGGGTCGTTCGCCCTGCGCAGCGACGCCGACATCTCGATGCGGGCCGTGAAGGAGCTGCGCGGCGAGGGGGTTGACGTCGTCGTCCTAGCCTCGGGAGATTCGACCGTGACCCTCAGGAAGGACGGGACGATCGAGGTGACGGGCCGCGGGGTGACCATCAAGGCGAGCGGAGGGCTCAGCCTGGAGGCGCAGCAGGGGGTCCGCATCTCCGGGATGGGGGTCACGATCGACGGCGGCGCGGGCACGGTCCGCGTCTCCGGCTCCCAGGTCCAGCTGGGTTAGGCGCGGCGCCGTGGCCGGGATCCTGGGATCGGGGCTCGCATTCCCGCTCGCGGTCGACGCGCGCGGCGGCGTCGCGCTCGCGCACGAGGACGAGGACGTGCGGCAGGCGATCCTGCTCATCCTCGGGACCGCGCCGGGCGAGCGGCCCATGCGACCGGAGTTCGGCTGCGGCATCCACGACTTCGTCTTCGAGACCGTCGACGCCGACATGACGGGCCGCCTGGAGGCCGCCATCCGCGACGCGCTCGACCGCTGGGAGCCGCGCATCCACGTGCTCGACGTGGGCTTCGACCTGGAGACGCCCTCCACGGGCGCGGGGGCCGGCACCGCCGAGGTGCTGGTGATCGACATCTCGTACCGGCTGCGCGAGACCAACGCGCTCCGGAACCTGGTCTACCCGTTCTACGTCGTGCCCGCGGACGAGGACTGACGTGCGCCTGCCGTCGGTCAACCTGGACGACCGCACCTTCCAGGACCTGGTCAACGAGGCGCGACTGCGCATCAGCCAGTCGTGCCCGGAGTGGACCGAGCACAACGTCAGCGACCCCGGCATCACGCTCATCGAGCTGTTCGCGTGGTTGACCGAGATGATCGTCTACCGGCTCAACCGGATCCCCGACAAGCTGCACGTCGCCCTGATGGAGCTGATGGGGATCGGGCTGGAGCCGCCCACGGCGGCGGCGGCCGACGTCCGCTTCCTGCTCTCGGCGCCCCCCGCCGCACCCGTGCTCATCCCCGGCCGCACCACCGAGGTCGCCACGCTGCGTACGCCGGGCGAGGAGGCGATCGTCTTCCAGGTCGAGCGGGACACCCCCATCACGCCCGGCGAGCCGGTGGCGTACGTGGTGGAGCGCGGCCGCCAGCTGAAGTCGGTGGGCGTGGCCGGCGGCGTCGCGCGGCCGAAGGGCCCGGACCAGATCCCGTTCGCGGTGCCGCCGCAGCTCGGCGATGCCCTGTACCTCGGCTTCGAGGAGTCGCGCGCGCGCCTGGTGATGCGCGTCGACGTGGACTGCTCGCAGGCGCGCGGCGCCGGCGTCGACCCCGAGGACCCCCCGCTGCTGTGGGAGGTCTCCGCCGGCGACGCCCCGGGGGGGTGGCGCGTGGCCGAGGTGCTGAGCGACACCACCGGGGGCTTCAACTACGGCTCGGGGGCCGTGGAGCTGCAGCTGCCCACCTCGCACGACCCGGCCACCCTCGGGGGGACGCGGGCCTACTGGCTGCGCTGCCGGGTGAGCGACGTCACCCGCCGGGGCGCCGCGGCGGCCGCGTTCATCCACGCCCCCGAGATCTACGCGATCGGCGCCGGGCCGGTGGGCGCGCTGGTGCGTGCCGTGCACGCCCGGCACGTGGACACGGAGCACCTGGGCGAGAGCGACGGCACGCCGGGGCAGGCGTTCCGGCTCATGTACGCGCCGGCGCTCACCCTCGAGGGCGACGAGGGGCTCGAGGTGCTGGCCCCCGGCCGCACCGAGTGGGTGCCCTGGGAGGTGCGCGAGTCGTTCGCCGAGAGCGGCCCCGACGACACGCACTACACCCTCGACCTGGCGGGCGGCGAGGTGCGGCTCGGCCCGGCGGTGCGGCTCGGGGACGGCTCCTGGCGGCAGTACGGCGCGGTGCCCCCGGCCGGGGCGCGCCTGCGCATGCGGGGGTACCGCCACGGCGGCGGGCGCGCGGGCAACGTCGGCGCCGGCGCCCTCACCGTGCTCAAGAGCGCGGTGCCCGGGGTCGTGTCGGTCGCCAACCCGCGCCCCGCCGCGGGAGGGGTGGACGCGGAGAGCCTGGAGGCGGCCCGCACCCGGGCGGCGATGGAGATCCGCACGCGCTACCGGGCGGTCACCCGCGAGGACTTCGAGTTCCTGTGCGGGGAGGCCTCCCCCCGGGTGGCGCGGGCGATCTGCGTGGAGCCCCCGGGGACGGTGGGGGTGGCGCGCGTCCACCTGGTGCCGCGCCTCGAACCGGCCGACCGGCGCATCGAGCACGCCGAGCTGGTGCCGGACGACGAGCTCTTCGGGCAGGTGGCGGCCTACCTCGACGCGCGCCGCCTGATCGGCACGCGCGTGGAGCTGCTGCCGGCCCGCTACCGCGGCGTCAGCGTCGTCGTGAACCTGCAGGCCAACCTGCGCGCCGATCCGCGGCGGGTGGAGGAGGACGTGCTGCAGGCGCTGTACACGTACCTGAACCCGGTCGTGGGCGGCGACATGGAGGGGATGGGCGACGGCTGGCAGTGGGGGCGCGCCCTCAACCAGGGCGAGCTGTTCGGGGTCATCCACGCCGTGCCGGGCGTCGATTTCGTCAAGATCCTGCGCGTGTACGAGACCGACCTCGCGACGGGCGAGCAGCAGCCCAAGCCCGCCGGCAGCCACCTCGTGCTGGAGGCGGACGAGCTGATCGCGTCCGGCCGCCACATCGTGCGCGCCGAGCAGGTGGAGGGCTGATGGCGGAGGCGCCCTCCCGCAACGGCCACGGGCCGGCCCCCGCGGCGCCGCCGGTGGCGTCGGCGCGCCGCTATCTGCGCGACGGGCTCCCGGCCCTCTACCAGGAGGGCGACTTCGGGATGCGCTTCGTCGGCGCGCTCGAGACGCTGCTCGACGGCCCCGTGGCGACCCTCGACGCCCTGCCCGACCTGTTCCGCTCCGACCTGGCCCCCGCGCCGGTGCTGCGCCTGCTGGCCGCGTGGCTGGGGGTCGAGATCGACGAGTCGTGGCCCGAGGAGCGCACCCGCACGCTCATCCGCCGGGCCGCCGACAACGCCCGCCGGCGCGGCACGCGCGCCGGTCTCGAGGAGTCGCTGGCGATCGCCTTTCCGGACCTCCCGCTCCGGGTGGACGACGGCGGCGGCGTGGTCTTCGGGCGGGACGCCGCCGACCTGCCGCCGGCCGGGCCGCCGCAGTTCGTCGTGTACTGCGACACGCCGCTGGAGGCCCCCGCGATGCTGGCCCGCATGATCGAGGAGATGAAGCCCGTGCACGTGAACTACCGGCTGCGCGTCCGCACCGCGCGGCGCGGCGCGTGAGCGGGCACGGGCCCGGACGCTAGGGGCCGTCGTGCACGTCTGCCCGAACTGCGACCGCCCCTACGAGGGCGACCCGGACTTCTGCCCGTCGTGCGGCGAGTACCTGCGCTGGGCGCCCACCGGCTACCAGCAGGCGGTCGCGCCCCCCGCCCCCGCGGCCGGGCCCCCGCCCCCCGCCGCGCCCCCGCCCCCGGTGCCCCCCGCGCCGGTGGCGGGCCCGCCGGCCGCTCCCGCGGCCCCCGCCGCACCCGCGCCCGCCGCCGCGCCCGCGCGGCCGCCCGCGCCCGAGCCCGTGCTGCTGGCGCTGCGCCGGCCCGAGGACGAGGGCTACGCCACGGAGCCGCCCGCGCTGCGGGTGGCCCCCGGGGGGTCGGTGGAGCTCCGGGCGCTGGTGCGCAACCAGAGCGGCATCGTCGACAACTACGACCTCCGCGTGGAGGGGATGCCGCCCGAGTGGTCGGAGGTCACCCCGCCCACCGTCTACCTGGTGCCCTACGGCTCGCCGCAGGGCTCGTACGAGCAGGAGGTGGTGATCCGGCTGGGGCCGCCCCGGTCGCCCGAGGCCGAGGCGCGGGCATGGCCCGTGGAGGTGGTGGCGACGTCGCGCGCCGACGCGGGCGTCCGCGTGGCCGCGCCGTGCGCGGTGGAGGTGGAGCCCTACGCGGAACTGACCACGGAGATCGCGCCCGAGCGGCGCGGCGCGCGCATCCAGGCGCGCTACGAGGTGGCGATCACGAACCGCGCCAACGCCTCGGTCGAGGTCGCGCTGGGCGCCGTCGATCCCGAGGACTCCCTCGGCTTCGAGTTCCAGCGGCCCGAGACGGCGCGCGGCGGCACGCCCGTCGACCCCCAGCGGGCCGCCGACCGCGCGATCGACGCGGCGGAGCGCTACGGCGCGGACGCCCTGGACCCCGCCAAGATGGCGAAGCGTGCCGCGGCGAACCTGCAGGCGGGCGGCGGGCAGCGGCTGCTCGGGCGCCTGCTGCGCAAGCGGCCCGCGGGTCCCCGCGTCACCGCCCTCCGCATCGGGCCCGGCGAGCGCGCGGAGGCGGTGCTGGCGGTCTCGCCCCCGAAGCCCATCTGGATCGGCCGCCCCGTGCTGCGCCCCTTCCAGGTCACGCCGCAGCCGCTCACGGTCGACACGCCCGCGCCCCCCGCGGGGGCGGCCCTCGTGCACCGCCCCTGGCTGCCGTGGTGGATGGCCGTGGTGCTGCCGCTGATCGTGGTCGGCATCGTGTGGTTCCTGTCCACGCGGTCGGACACCGTCGCCGTGCCGGACCTGCGGGGCGCGCCCGACGCGTTCGCGGCGGACGGCGTCCTCAAGGACGCCGGCCTGGTGCTGGAGAAGCCGCCCCAGGAGGTGCCCGCGGGCGAGAACCGTCCGGGCGCGATCGTCGACCAGGTGCCCGCGCCCGGGGAGGAGGTCGAGAAGGGCACGACCGTCGCGATCCGGATCGCCGTCGCGGCGGAGCAGGTGGCGGTGCCCAACCTGGTCGGCAAGGGCGTCGACGAGGCCAAGGGCGAGCTGGGCGCCGTGGGGCTGCAGCTGGGCCCCTCTGAGGGCGCGCCGGCCGACGGAGCCGGGGCCGTCATCGTGGAGCAGACGCCGCTGCCGGGTGAGAAGGCCGCGACGGGCAGCGCGGTGACGGTGACGCTGGGGGCGGCGCCCGGCACGGCGACCACGCCGGCGGCGACGGCGCCGGGGACGCCGACGGCACCACCGGCGGCGAGCACCGGCGGGGCGCCCACCCCCCCGCCCCCCGGCGCCTCCACGGACGCTCCGCCGGGCACCCCCGGGGCGCCCGCGCCCCCCGCGGGCGCCCCGCCCGCCGCGGTGCCGGCGGTGGTGCCGCCGCGGCAGCCCGACGCACCCCCGCCCCCGCCGCCCGTGGAGGTGCAGCGGGCGGCCGGTGGCGCGCTGATCGTGCCCAACCTCACCGGGCAGGAGCGGGACGTGGCCGAGGCCAGCCTCGGCCGCGCGGGGCTCGGCGTCGCCGTCGCGTACGGCTACAGCGGCCAGGTGCCCGCCGGTCGCGTGCTGGCCCAGGACCCGGCGCCGCTCACGGAGGTCGCCCCCGGCGGCCAGGTGCGCGTGACGGTGTCCCTCGGGGAGCCGGAGGTCCTGTTCGACAACGGCGCCGACCTGCTGCGCGCCTCGGGCGTGGACGGGGGCCAGCGGGCGCGCGTGACGCGGGGGCCGGGGAGCGAGACGCAGGCCTCGGTGAGCGCCGACGGGCGGCTGGTCGCCTACCGCGTCGCGCCCGACCCGGAGGCCTCCACCGGGCAGATCTGGATCATGGACCCGGCCGACCCGGCGAGCGCGCGGGCGCTGACCTCCACCGGCTTCAACGACCGCCGGCCCGCCGTCTCCCCGGACGGCACCGTGGTGGCGTTCACGTCCACCCGCGGCGAGGCGGACACGGAGCGGGGCAGCAACCTCTGCTTCATCCCGGTGGACGCGGACGCCGGGAGCCCGAGCTGCGTCGAGGACCGGCGCGTGGCCGTGACCCGCCCCACCTGGTCGCCGGACGGGCGCACCATCGTGGTGACGGCGCGGGAGGGGGGCCAGCGGCAGATCGAGCTGCTGGAGTACACGTCCTCCACCCCGAACTCCGGCGACGCCCTGGACTGGCAGCGGCGGTCGCTGCTGACGGACGGCCTGCACGGCGACCGCGCGGGCGACGCCGTCTTCAGCGCCGCGTACTCGCCGGACGGCACGCGGATCGCGTTCAGCGCGAACTGGGGCAGCGACGTCCCGACGCTGCGCGTGCTGGCGGTCAACCCGGACGGCACGGTCGGCGACCGGGCGGAGGAGTTCGAGCGGGTGTCCGCCTGTGAGGTCGCCTGGCGGCCGGACGGCGGCGAGCTGCTGGTGACCCAGCGGCGCGAGGCCAACTGCGGCGGCAGCGGCCAGCTGGGCCGTGTGGACCTCACCGAGCGCACCTTCGACGAGCTGACGGCGGCGCGCGGCGAGGCCGGCAACGGCGTGTTCGTCCCGCTGCGCTGATGCCCCTCTGCCGCCGCTGTCGCTCGTGGGTGGCGCGCGGCGAGGCCGCGTGCCGGGTCTGCGGCACGGTGGTGGCCGGCGGCGCCGCCCCGCCGCTCGACCTGGTGCTGCCGGACGGCGCGCGGGTGCCGCTGGCCGGGGTCGTGTCCATCGGCCGCGGGTCCGACAACACCGTGCGCCTCGCCGAGCGGACGGTCTCGCGGCGGCACGCCCGCATCCTCGCGGGCGGCGGCCCGCCGATCGTGGAGGACGCGGGCTCGAGCCACGGGACGATGCTGGACGGGCGGGCGCTCGGGGGGCGGGCCGAGCTGCGGGACGGCAGCGAGATCGTGCTCGGCGACGTGCGGCTGCGGGTGGAGCGGCGGCGCGAGGACCACGAGGCCGGCCGCACCCGCATCATCGCCGCGCCGGTCGCGGTGGAGGTCGCGGCCGACGGCAGCACGCACGTGCCGGAGAACGCCACCGGCTACGGCCCGCGGCCGCGGGTGCGCCCCGGGGCGGCGCTGAAGCGCCTGCCGGCCGGCGAGGGGCCGCTGCGCTGGGTGGTCCTGGCCCCGGGCGCCCGCGAGGTGGCCCGCGTGGGGGACGCCGAGGCCGAGATGCTGACCCTGCTCGACGGGGAGTCGTCGCTGCCCGACCTCGTCGCCGCCGCCGAGGCCCGCTTCGGCGAGGGCGGCACGGCGCGCCTCGCACGGCTGCTGGGCGACCTGGCCGAGCGCGGCTTCCTGGAGGGCGTGGACGCGGCGCCGGCCGCCGAGGGGCGGCTGGCTCGCCTCACCCGCCCCCGCCAGTGGGTGGTGGGCGGGCTGGGGCCGCGTGTGACGACCCTGTACCGCGCGGGCGGCTGGCTGCTGTTCACCCGGCCGGCGCGGGTGCTGCTGGCCGCCGTGGCCCTGCTCGGCCTCGTGGCCTACGCGGTGCTGCTGGCGCGCCGCGGCGGGACGCCCTTCGTCGTGGCCGACCACGTCGGCCTGGGCGGCCTGGTGTTCCTGCTGGGGCGCTTCCTGGTGGCGGGCGTGCACGAGAGCGCCCACGCCCTGACGATGGCGGCGTTCGGCCGCCGGGTGGACCGCGCCGGCGTGAAGACCGTGATCGGGATCCCGTTCGTCTTCGTGGACACCACCGAGGCGTGGTTCGAGCCGCGGCGGCGCCGGATGGCCGTCAGCGCGGCGGGACCCGCCAGCGACCTCGCCCTGGGCGGGGCCTTCGCGCTGGCGGCCTACGGGCTGCCGGCGGGGAACGTCCGCGACGTGTTCTTCCAGCTGACCCTCGCGGCCTACGTGGGCGCGCTGTTCAACCTGAACCCGTTCCTCGACCGCGACGGGTACCACATGCTCGTCGACGCGCTGGGGGAGCCGGGGCTGCGCATCCGGGCGCGGCGGTGGCTGTCGGCGCGCCTGGCCGGGCAGCCCGCCGAGGGTGGCCACCGCCGCGCGCTGCGGCTCTACGGGGTGCTGTCGGTGGGGTGGATGGCCGCCTCCGTGCTGTTCGTTGCCCTGCTGTCACGGCTCTACTACGGTCGGCTGACGAGCATCGCGCCCCCCGAGGTGGTGTGGACCGTGCTGGTCGGCTTCTACCTGCTGCTGTTCCTCCCGGTCGCGCTCGTGCTGGGCCGGCCCCTGCTGGAGCGGCGACGGGCGCGGGTGCGCGTTGAGCACGCGACCTGAGGAGCGCGCCGGCGACCTGCTGGCGCGGCTGCTCACGGACCCCGACTTCCGGCGCGACTTCCGGCGCGATCCCGCCGGGCTGTCCCGGGCGTACGGGCTCGAGGGCCTGGCGGGCGAACTCCAGGACGCGGTGCGCGGCTTCCAGACGCTGGAGGTGCGCGAGTCGCGGTCGAGCCTCGCCGGGGTGATGCTGGCCGCGGCGGCCGAGGGCGTCAGCGTGACGGACCTGGTCAACACCGGAGGCGGGGGCGACCACCGCACGGCGGGCGCCATGAGCCATGCCTTCACGCAGGTGCGGATGCGCGCGGTCGACCCGTCCGAGGTGCGCGGCGGCGACGGCGCCGACGCGGCCGCCGACGCGCTGGCCTTCGATCCCGACGACCCCCCGCCCACCTGCACGGTGTGCATCGCCAAGCGCGGGCAGCCGCCCCGCTACCTGGCGTGCCCCTCCTGCGGGGACCCCACGGACGTCGCCGGGGCCCTCTGCCCCGACTGCGTCGAGGGCCGCTCGGCCGGCAGCGGCATGAGCCTCGCCATGCGCCGGGGCGGCGACGGCGACGGCTCGATGCGCCTCACGGGACAGGGGCCGGGCGACGGCGGCCTGCAGAGCGTGGCGCTCGCGTCCGACCTGGCGCCGCCGGCCGTGTACACCGCCGGGGGGGCGCCCCCGATCGCCGTGGACGACCTGGCCGGGTCGAACGCCGGCGGCAAGTGGCACGGGTCCGAGTTCAGCAACCGCGACGGCCCGGAGGGCGTCGAGGACGCCTCCGGCCGCTCGTACCACGGCGCGTACGACTTCTTCGCGGAGTCCGGGGCGACCGTGCGCGCGCCCCTGCCCGGCACGGTGATCGAGGCCAAGCAGGGGCCCGCCGGGGGCGGGCAGGTGTTCGGCGGCACGGTGAAGATCCAGACGGCCGACGGCCGGGTCTGGGTGTTCCGCCACGTGGACCCCAAGGGCATCAGCGTGGGACAGACCGTCCAGGCCGGGCAGCCGGTCGCCACCATCACGCCCTGGCCAGGGGGGACCGAGCACACGCACGTCGAGCTGTGGAAGACGCGCGGGGGCGGCTACAGCTACGAGAACATGGAGGACCCCCTGCCGCACCTGCAGGCGCTGTACGCGCAGGGGCAGGGCGCCGCGCCGCAGCCCGCGCCGGCGCAGGCGCCGGCCACCCCCGCCGCGGCCCCCGTGCCCGGCGCGCCGGGCACGCCCGTCGCCGGCGCGCCGGTCCCCGGCGGCGCCCCCGTGGCGCCCGTCGCCGGTGCGCCGCCGGTGGCAGGGGCGCCCGCGGCCACCCCGGTCGACCTCGCGCAGGTGCGCAACGTGTCCATCCCGGACGACGCCGCGGCACAGCTCGCGTCCTCGGAGGCCGACCCGCGGGCGTCGCAGCAGATCGCCCAGCTGGCGGCCGAGCGCCGCATCTCGGTCTCCAGCGTGACCGTCGCGGAGGGGCGCACGACCGTGGTCATCACCGCGGTGGACGGCGAGCCCGTGTCGCCCGGCAGCCTGGCGGCGCGCGACCTGGCGCAGGACCTGGCGGGGGCGCCCGTGGAGGGGCGGCGGGTGGGGACCCCGTGGCCGATCCGGGGGCAGGGCTTCCACAGCTCCGACGAGCTGGCCGACCGCATCGAGGTGTCCTTCGCGACGCCCCAAGCACCGGGGGCGCAGACGGAGGCGCCCGCCGAGGCGGGGCCCGGCCGCGCGACGGGGCTGTTCCAGGCGCTCGACGCGCCCGAGCGGCGACCTGCGGCGCCACCGCCCGCGCCGGCGCCCGCGGCGCCCGCCGCCCTCCCCGCGGCCCCCGTGGCGGCCCCCGCCGCCGCGCCGGGGGCGCCCGCCGCGGCACCGGTGACGCCCGCCCCGGCGACGACCCCCACGGCCGGGCAGGCGCCCGCCGGCGCGCCCCCCGCCGAGCTCGTCGACCCGGGGGCGGCCGGGAACCTGACGAGCGAGCAGGTGCGCGGGGCCGAGGCGATCATCCGGGTCTACGAGGCGCACGGCATCGATCCGGCGGCGGGCATCGCCGTGGCGCTGTCCGAGTCGGGCCTGCGCCCGGACGCCGTGGGCGACAACGGGACGTCCTTCGGGCTGTTCCAGCTGCACCAGGGCGGGGCCCTGGGGAACATGTCCCCCGAGGACGCCAAGAACCCCGAGCTCAACGCGGGGGTGGCGGCGCGCGCGATGGTCAAGCTGGGGGCCCAGGGCCGGTCCACCGAGGAGCAGGTCGTGATCCAGGTCCGGCGCTTCGAGCGGCCCGCCGACCCGGACGGGCGCGTGGTGCAGGACAGCGCCAACATCGCCCGCGCCCGGGCGATCGTGGCGGCCCTCAAGGCGCGTCAGGGGACCTAGCCGCTCCGGGACGGCGGCGTGGCCTCCACCGGTGGGGCGCGCACCGGGCGCTCCCGTCCCGCCGGAGGGGTGACCCCCCGTGCGGGCGGTTGCGGAGTCCGCCGCCCCTGTGGGATAGATCGGCGCATGGACGCGCGGCGGATCGGGACGCTGGCCGTGGTGGCGCTGGCGGCCGTGGCCCCGGCCGCCACGGCGACGATCCCGGGCGAGAACGGTGAGATCGCGTTCACGCGGACGTACTCCGACGGCCGCTCCGAGCTGTGGCGGTTCGACCGAACCTCCTCGGAACTCGAGGCGCAGATCGAGGTGAGCGGCACCGTGCGCCAGCCGACGTGGTGCCACGAGCGGCTCGTGTTCTCGCCGTTCGCGCAGCCGACCGCCTTCCGGATCAACCGGTGGCTCCAGTCCCTCCCGGCCGGTTTCACCACGGAGGTCGCGTGGGGCTCCGCCGACCGGCCGTCGTGCGCGCCGGCCGGGGACGCCGTGGCCTTCTCCGGCGGGAACCTCGGCAACAGCGACATCCACCGCGTCGCACCCGGCGGGGGGCTGCCGCAGCGCCTCACCAGCGACCCCGGCGACGACCACAACCCGGACTGGTCGCCGGACGGCGGGCGCATCGCGTTCCAGTCGGACCGCGACGGCGACCTCGACGTGTACGTCATGGGCGCCGGCGGCGGCGAGCAGACGCGCATCACCTCCAACGGCGGCGAGGACTCCGAGCCCAGCTGGGCGCCGGACGGCACCCGGATCGCCTACTACAGCGACGGCCCCCCGGCGGGGGTGTGGGTGATGAACGCCGACGGGAGCGGTGCGCGCTTCCTGGTGGAGGGCCGGGAGCCCGCCTGGTCGCCGGACGGCACCCTCATCGCCTACCGCGACAGCACCGCCGCGGACGGCGGCCGCGTCTGGACGATCACCCCCGCGGGCGGCTCCCCGCAGGGGCTGACGGCGGGGGGCGCCGTCGACCTCGTCACGGGCGACCGCACGCCGGCGTGGCGTCCGATCCGGCCGGTGCCGGTGCTGGCGGGCGCGGCCGCGGCCACCCCCGCCCGCGTGCCCGCCGGCACCCCGGGCTACCGGCTGCGGGTCACGGGCAGCCGGTTCATCATCGGCAGCGTGGTGACGTGGAACGGCGCCCCGCGGCCCACGATCCACCTCGGCCCCACCGAGCTGGCCGCCGACCTGTCCGCCGCCGACCTGGCGACGCCGGGCACCGCCCGCGTGGGCGTGGCCACCCCTCCCCCCGGCGGCGGCGTCTCCGCGCTGACGTTCGACTTCACCGTCGCCGGCGCCGGCGGCCCCGGCGGGACCTCCGTGACGCCCGGACCGGGGGGCGGCACGCTCGCCGTCACCGCCGCGTCGGCCGCCGGGCGGTGGCGGGCGAGTGCGCTCCGCGGAGGCCGCCTCACGGTGAGCGGCCGGGCGGCGGCGCGCGCCGTGCTGCGCATCGAGGCGCGCCAGGGGCGCCGAGTCGTCGGGCGGCGCAGCGTGCCGGTCGGCGCGGGCGCGTGGAGCGCCCAGCTGCCGCTGGCACCGGGCACGCTGCCCGGTGCGATCACGGTGGTCGTGGCCGGCGGGGGAGGCGCGCCGATCGCGGCGCAGGCGCGCCTGGCGCCGCCCCCGGAGGGCGTCGCGGCACGGGCCTGGATCAGCGTCAGCGCGGGGGGCCCCGTGCGCCCGCGGCTCCGCCCGGGGCTCAGCGCGCTCGTGGCCAACTTCCGGCTCGCCGCCCTGCCGGCGCGTGGCCGTCCCCTGGCGGTGGTGTGGCGGGTGGCGTCGTTCACCACGCGCGTGCGCACCTTCCGGCCCGAGGGCCGGCTGATCACGGCGCAGCTCTTCGCCCGCAACGGCGGTCGCATCGGCTCCGGCCGGTGGACCGCCACCCTGCTCGCCGGCGGCGTCCCGGTCGCCGTCGCCCGCGTGCGCGTGGGATGAGCGCGCGCCTCCCCCTCACCCGGAGACACCCGTGAACACGACCCCCCGTCCCCGCGCCGCGCGCGGGCCCCTCGTGCTGGCGGCCGCGGCCGCCCTCGTCGCGGCCGGACCCGCCGCGGCGGTGTCCCCCGGCCTGGACGGCGCGCTCGCCTTCATCGACCAGCGCGGCGGCGACAACAGCCCCGAGGTGTACCGGGTCCCCGAGGCGGGCGGCACGGCCACCCGGCTCACGAACAACAACGACAACGACCAGGACACGAACTGGTCGCCGGCCGGCGACCGCATCGTGTTCTCCAGCAATCGCGACCCGGGGGGCAACTTCAACCAGGAGGTCTTCCTGATGGGCCAGGACGGCAGCAGCCAGCTGCCGTTGACCGCCACCACGGACCCGATCATCAACGTGGACGGCGCGATCTCGCCCGACGGCTCCCGGGTCGTGTTCACCAGCACCCGGAGCGCCAACGAGGACATCTGGGTGATGCCCGTCAACGGGGGCGCCGCCACCCAGCTCACCATGACGCCGGGCGTGGACAGCCAGCCGGACTGGTCGCCCGACGGATCGCGGATCGTCTTCCACTCCGACCGCACCGGCAACTCCGAGATCTTCACGATGCGCGCGTCGGACGGCGGGGACGTCCGCCAGCTCACCAACGACGCCCGCCTGGACGACGAGCCGTCGTGGTCGCCGGACGGCGCGCGCATCGCCTTCCGCCGCAACGACGGCTCGCCGCAGATCTGGGTGATGGCGGCCGCTGACGGCTCCGGCCAGCGCCGGCTGACGCGCGCCGGCGCCGACGAGGAGCTGCAGCCGGCGTGGTCGCCCACGGGCGGGCGCCTGGTCTTCCACGAGCGCGTGGGCAGCGTGCGCACGATCTCGGTCGTCAACGCGGACGGCAGCGGGCTGCGACGCGTCGCATCCTCCACCGTCCTGGAGGCGACGCCCTCATGGCAGCCGCTGCGCCCGGCCCCCGTGGTCGCGGCGGCGCAGCCCGCCACCGTCACCGCCGGCGGCCCGGCCTTCACGCTCACCGTCACGGGCTCCGGGTTCGCGCCCGGCGCGCGGGTGCGCTGGAACGGGCAGGACCGGCCGACGACGTGGGTCGATCCCGGGCGCCTGACGGCCGCCATCCCGGCCTCCGACGTCGCCTCGGCGGGCTCCGCGCGCGTCTCCGTGCACACGCCGGCCCCCGGCGGCGGCACCTCGGGCGAGGTGACGGTGAGCATCGCCGCCGCGACGCCCCCGCCGCCCCCGCCCGACGGCCTGGTGATCGGGGCGGCGCGGGTCGCCGGCACCTGGCGCGCCAGCCGCGTGCGCGGGCGGGTGACGCTCACGGGCACCACCCCGCGCGCGGCCCGCCTGCGGGCCACGGTGCAGAGCGGGCGGCGCGTCGTGGGCCGCCGCGTCGCGACGGTGCGCGCCGGCGCCTTCCGCCTGGTGGTGACCCTGTCTCCCACCGCGCCCCCCGGCGCCCTGCGCGTGACCCTGGCGGACGCCGCCACGCCCGCCCAGCGCGGAGGTGCGCCGGCCCTGGCGGCGCAGTCCACGCGCGTGCTCCTGACGCCCCCGCCCGAGGGCGTGGTGACGCGGGCCTTCCTGACCACATCGCCCAGCGGCGCACCCCGCGCACGGGTGGGGCGGGTGCGCGTGCTCTACGGGGTGTTCCGCTTCGCGGCCCCACCCCGGCGCGTGCGGTCCCTGACCGTGGAGTGGCGGGTCGGCGGGTTCCGCACCCGGTTCCGGGCCACCCCGCCCGCCGGGCGCGTGGTCACCGTGCAGATCGGCAGCCTGGGCGGCGGGCGCCTCGCCCCCGGCCGCTGGTCGGCCACCCTGCGGGCGGGCGGCCGCGTGGTGGCCGTCGCACGGGGCCGCGTGGGCTGATTGCCCGCGCCGGCGGGCGCGCGCCCGCCGGCGCCCGCCGGCCCTACTGCCCCACGCAGACCGGCGGGCAGCCCGTGGGCGACGGCCGCGGCGTGGGCCGCGGTGTCGGGGTGGGCGCGGGGGTCGGCGTCGGCGTCGGTGTCGGCGTGGGGGTGGGCGTCGGCGACGGCGTGGGGGTGGGCGCCGGGTCCGGCGTCGGCGTCGGCCTCGGCGCGGGGGGGCGCGTGAGCGCCACGGTGACGGCGCGACCGGCGTCCGCCCGGCGGATCCGGGCGTCGCGGAAGCGGTCCCGCGGCGCCGACAGCGCGACCACCACGCGGCCCGGGCGCGCCGACGCGGCGACGCGGACGCCCCCGACCGTGCGCGCGCGCACGCCGCTGCCCACACCGGGCTGGCGCAGCTCCAGGGCCACGCGCCCGTCCCCGATCCCCCGGTCGGCGACCACGAGGTCCTGCGGACGCAGCGGACCGCCGCCCAGGGCCAGGCGCACGGTGGTGATGCGGCCGCGCGTGGTCGCCGACAGCGCCCGCAGCCGCAGGGGCGGCGGCGCCCCGCCGCCGAGCGGCACGCGCCGGGCGGCGCCCCGCGGCTCGCCCGTCCGGGCCGACAGGGTGCGCACCCTCCCGTCGGTGTCGCTGAGCACGTGCACGAGGTCGGGCGTCGCCGCCAGGGTCACCGGGCGCGCACCGGCCGGGACGAGCCGCGCGACCGGGGCGGCCTCGGCGGTGTCGAGCACCGCGACCGCGCCGCTGCCGGGCAGGGCGGCGAACAGGCGCGTGCCGCCGCGCGGCGCGGCGAGGTCGGCGGCCGTGGTCTCGGTGGGGACGGGGGTCCCCGGCGTGCCGCCGGCCAGCGGCACCGGCACCAGGGCGCGCGTGATGCCCACCCACGCGGTGTCGCCCAGCACCGCGACCGGACCTGCCGCCGCGCCCACCGGCACGGGCTCGCCCGCGACGAGGTCCCCCCCGCGGAGGCGCAGCGGCAGCAGCGCCCCGCCCTCGGGGTCGGTGACCAGCAGGGACGACCCGGACGCGGCGGCCAGGCCCCCCGGCGCGAACGGCAGGTCGGCGCAGGCGCCGAGAGCCTCGCCGCGCAGGACGCACACGCGCCCCTCGCCCTCGCCGGCCGCCGCGACGGCCACGGTCCCGTCGGGCGCCACGGCCAGGAACCGCGCGCCGGGCAGCGGCGCCGGCGCGCCCGCGGAGAGGGTGCGGCGGTCCGCGCGGCGCACGCCCTCCCCGTCCGCGATCACCAGGTCGTCCTCCGTCACCGCCACCGCGCGGGGACGGGCGGGGTCGGGCAGCGTGGCGGCGACGCCGCCGATGCGGCGGACGCGGCCGGCGGGGTCGGCCACGAACAGCGCCGCGCCGGCGGCGGCCAGTCCCGGCCGCCCCTGCGGCGGCGCGACGTCGTCCGGGGCCGCCGGGGCCGGCGCGGTCGTCGCCGGAGGGGGCGTGGTCGCCGTGCCGGAGTCGCCGCCCCCGCCGCCTCCGGCGAGCAGGGCCGCCGCCCCGGCCCCGCCCACCGCGACGACGAGCCCGGCCACGAGCGCGATGCGCCGGTTGGGGGAGCGCGGGGGTGGCGCGGGGGGCGCGGTCCCCCCCGGGGCCTCGGGCACCCGGGTGGGCGGGATGGTCGCCGAGATCGAGGGCGCGTGGGGCGGATCCGAGGGCGCGGGCGCGGGCGCCGGGGAGGCCGGCGCGGGGGCCTCCGGGGCCGGGGCGGACGCGGGCGGGTCCGGGGCGGGCGGCGCGGGGGGTTCCGGGGCGGGCGGCGGCCCCGTGGCGGGCGGGGCGGGCGGTTGCGGCGCGGGGGCGGGCGGGGCGGCCGCCCCGGCGGGGACGCGGTCGTACGTCGCGAACCCGTCCTCCCCCGGGGGCGCGGCCGCGGGGGTGGCGGCCACGGCCGGCGCGCCGTCCGCGTCCGGGGCGGCGGGGGGATCGCCCGGCTCCGGGGCGGGGCCGCGGTGGAAGGTGGCGAAGCCGTCCCGGGACGGAGGGGCCGCGGGGGCCGCGGGCGTGGCGGCGGCGGGAGGGGCCGGGGGCGCCGCGGGCGCGGGCGCGCCGGCGGGGGGCGGGGCGCCGCCTCGCTGGTAGGTGGCGAAGCCGTCCTCGGACGGCGGGGGCGGGGCGGCGGCCGGGGGCGGCGCCGCGGGCGCGGCCGCGACGGGTGCGGGCGTCGGTGCGGGCGTCGGTGCGGACGGGGCGGCCGCCGGGGCGGGGGCCTCCGGGGACGGCGCGACGGCGGCCTCGCCGACGCCTCCGGACGGCCCCCGGGTGGCGGGCACCCGGCCGGACGAGGGCGGGCGCGGGGCGGGCGACCCGTCGGACAGGGGCAGGGCCGAGGCCCGCCGCCAGCGGGGGCCGAGCAGCGTGATGACGTGCTCCTCCAGGGCGTCCCACGCGGCCTCCGCGCTGGGCGGGCGGTCCTCGGGGGCCTTGCGGAGCATCCAGGTGAGCCAGTCCGCCAGCCCCGCGTCGATGGAGGGGTCGATCGACGCCGGGGGCGGCGGGGGGTCGTTGACGTGCTGCAGCAGCACCGCGACGGGCGTGTCCGCGGACTCGAACGGCACCCGGCGCAGCAGCATCTCGTACGCCATCACGCCGCACGCGTAGAGGTCGGTGGCCGGTCCCACCGCCCGCGCCATCGCCTGCTCGGGCGCCATGTACGCGGGCGTCCCGACCGTGGTACCCGTCGCCGTCCGGTGCGGCCCCACGGCGTTGAGCGCCTTGGCGATGCCGAAGTCGGTCACCTTGATCTGACCGGACCCGGTGACCATGACGTTGGCCGGCTTGAGGTCGCGGTGGACGATGCCGCGCTCGTGCGCGTGGGCGAGGCCGGCGAGCACCTGCTCCAGCACGCGCGCGGCCTGGGCGAGGTCGAGACGGCGCGCGAGCGGCTCCAGGGAACCGCGCGCGACGAACTCCATGGCGATGTACGGGATGCCGTCGCTCTGGAAGTACTCGAGGACGGTGACGAGGTTCGGGTGGCTCAGCGAGCCGCTGATGCGCGACTCCTGCAGGAAACGCGCGGCCGCGTCCGTGTCGCCGGCGTGGAACGAGGCGAGCTCCTTGACCGCCACGGTCCGGTCCAGGTCCGTCTGCCGGGCCCGGTACACGAGGGCGTTCCCGCCGCGGCCGACGGGCTCGAGGATCTCGTACCGCCCGATGGTGGTGCCGGATGCGAGCATCCGTCCTCCGTCACGCGCCCGCGGTCGCCTGGCCGGGGCTGACCACGGTGATCACCCCCGGGGGGACACCGTCCGTCATCCCCGTGACCGTGGCAAGGTGCACGGGCCGCCCGGCCGCGAGCACGCGCGGGTTGCTGCCGCCCGGCAGGGTCGACACCACGAGCGTGCAGGGCTTCGAGGCGACGCTGGGCGGCTGGGCGCAGCCGACGATCGGCGCCCCGACCAGGTCCCCCTCGCACATCGCCGGCGCCCCGCCCGCCGTCACGGTGGACTGCTTGGGGATGAGCGTCACGCGGCCGCCGTGCGCGCAGATGACGACGGCGTTGCTGGTGAGGATGGGGGGCAAGCCGTCCGCCCGGGGTGGCGTGGCGTGTGCAGAGGCGCCCGAAATATACTCGCCCCGGCGCGGCGCCCGGAACCCCCGCGCCGGGGAGCGCGGTGACCATCGCGGTGTTCGTCGTCGAGGGGCACGAGATCTTCCGCCGGGGCCTCGTCGCGAGTCTGGCCGGCGAAGACCTCGTCGGACGCGTCGACGCCGCGGGGGCCGTGGAGGAGGCGCTCGGCGCCGACGGGCTCGCCGCCGCCGACCTCGTGCTGGTGGACCTGGGCGTGCCCGGGGGCCTCGACCTGGTGCGCCGGCTCCGGGAGCAGACCGGCGCGCAGGTGCTCGCCTGCGGCAGCGCCTGCACGGAGGGCGACGTGGTGGCGGCCGTCGCGGCCGGCGCCATCGGCGTGCTCGACCGGGAGAGCCTCACGGCGGACGGGCTGCGCACGGCGGTGCAGGCAGCGGCCGCCGGGACGGGCGTGCTCGACTCGCGGCTGCTGACGACGCTCATGGAGGGCGTGTCACGGGCCTCCCGGGAGCTGCTGGAGCCGCGCGGGCTCTCGCTGGCGCGGCTCTCCGAGCGCGAGCGCGAGGTGCTGCGCCTGGTGGCCGAGGGGCACCCCACCCGCGAGGTGGCGCGCCGGATGCGCTACAGCGAGCGCACGATCAAGAGCGTCATCCACGACGTGGTGACCAAGCTGAACGTGCGCACGCGCTCGCAGGCCGTCGCGCTGGCGGTGCGCGAGGGCCTCATCTAGCCCCCTACGGCGTGGTGAGCGGCGGACGCCGCTCGACGACCTCGGGGCGGGCGAACGACATCCAGGGCTCCGACAGCCGCTCGGCGTTGTAGCGCAGCTGGTGCCACTGCGGGTACGGCAGCCGCGGCGCGGAGACGACGTCCAGCCGGCGCATCTCCTCCTCGTCCAGCCGCAGGTCCGCCGCGCCGAGGTTGTCCGCCAGCTGCGACTCGTTGCGGGCGCCCACGATGAGGGAGGTCACGCCGGGGCGGCCGAGCAGCCACGCCAGCGCGACCTGCGCCACGGGCACGCCGCGCGCGGCGGCGATGTCGACGAGCACCTCGATGGTGTCGAGGGCGCCCTCGCGGTCGGCGAGCCCGCCGGGCGGCCCCCACGCCGCCGTGCGCGACTCGTCCGGGGGCGTCTCCCCCCGGCGCACCTTGCCGGTGAGGAACCCGCCCGACAGGGGGCTCCACACGAGGATGCCGAGGTCCTGGTCGAGGCAGAGCGGCATCAGCTCGAACTCGAGGTCGCGGCTGACCAGGGAGTAGTACGCCTGCAGCAGGGTGTACCGCGTGAACCCCTCGCGCTCGGACAGCGACAGCGCCTTCATCAGGTGCCAGGCCGAGTAGTTGGAGCAGCCGATGTACCGGACCGTGCCGGCGCGCACCAGGTCGTCGAGGGCGCGCAGGGTCTCCCCCATGTCGGTGTGCCCGTCGACACCGTGCACCTGGAGGATGTCGATCCAGTCCGTGCCCAGCCGCCGCAGGCTCGCCTCGCACGCGCGCATCACGTGGTGGCGCGACTGGCCGCGGTCGTTGGGCCCGCCGGTCGCGCCGTGGAGCTTGGTGGCCACGAGCACGTCGGCGCGCCGGTCGCCCAGGGCCTGGCCGAGGATCTCCTCCGAGGCGCCGTTGGAGTAGACGTCGGCCGTGTCGAAGAGGGTGACCCCCGCGTCCAGGCACATGTCCACCTGGCGGCGCGCCGTGTCGAGCTCGGTCGTGCCGACCCGGCGGAAGAATTCGCTGCGCGCCCCGCCGAAGGTCATCGCGCCGAACGACAGCACGGACACCTTCAGCCCCGTCCGCCCCAGATACCTGAGCTCCACCGTCCACCCCCGGGTCGTGCCGCCACCGGCCGCGGCCTGACCCCTTCTGCCCGTTCCGCCGCGACGTCACGCGGTGGGTCGGGCGGCGCGGGCCGGGGTACCCCCCCGCCATGGCCCGCGCGCCCGTCGTCCCACCGCCCGAGGGGCTCGTGCTGCGGCCCGAGCTGGTGCCGGCGGAGGACGAGCGGGCGCTGCTCGCGATCCTCGGCGCGCTGGACTTCGCGCCCATCGAGATCCGCGGCCAGGTGGCCCGCCGCACGGCCCGCCACTACGGCGTGGGCTACGACTACGAGGCGCGCGAGGCGCGGTCCGGGGCGGAGCCCGTGCCGGAGTGGCTCGGGGACCTGCGCGCGCGCTGCGCGGGCCTGGCCGGACGCGCCCCGGAGGACCTCGCGGAGGCGCTCGTGCAGCGCTACCCGCCCGGGTCGACGATCGGCTGGCACCGGGACGCCCCCGCCTTCGACATCGTGGTGGGCGTGTCCCTCGCCTCCGCGTGCCGCCTGCGCTTCCAGCGGGGCACGGGGGCGGAGCGCCGCGTGGCCGAGGTGGAGCTGCCGCCGCGGTCGGTCTACGTGCTGGCCGGGCCCGCCCGCTGGTCGTGGCAGCACAGCATCCCGCCGACCCCGGCGCTGCGGTACTCGATCACCTTCCGCACGCTGCGCCGGCCGGCGGCGCCCGCCGGCGGGGGCGCCTGACCCGCCCCCTGCGGGGTCCCGCCGCCGTCAGGCCGGGGAGGCCGCCCCGAGGACCAGGGGCCGGCGTTCCCCCTGCGTCGCCGCCCCGGCGCCGCGCGGGAGGATCGTGGTCATCAGCGAGCGTGCCGCGGCGACCACCAGCGGGCGGTCGTGGGTGACGGCGTACTCGAAGGTCCGCGCGCCGTCCACGCGCAGGCCGGTCTCGCGCGCCACGAGGGCGCCCGCGAAATGGGGACCGAGCACCACGACGCTCCACTCGCCCCCGAGCGGGTGGTCCGCGTGCAGGTCGGCGCCGCGGACGCCGGGCGCGGGCTCCGCGGACAGCCCGACGCCCACCGCGGCGACGAGGGCCGCCGAGCGGGCGAGGGCCGCGTAGCGCACCGCGGTGGGCGGGGTGAACCGGCGCGCACGCTGGAAGGCGCCGAGCACGACGGCCTCCCGGCCCAGCGAACGGGCCCGGTCCTCCAGCAGGTGCGAGATCTCCAGCAGGAAGCGCCAGTCGGCGTGCCGGGTCGGCCGGTGCGGGGCGACCGCCGCGAAGGGGGTCGGCGCCGGCGACGGCGACGGCGGCAGCGCCGGGAGCACGTCCGCGCGGATGTCCCGCGGCAGCGGCCCCGGGCGGCCGAAGAGCCAGCCCTGCACGAGACTGGCGCCGAGGGCACCCGCCCGGCGGCGGTGCCCCTCGTGCTCCACGCCCTCGGCCAGCAGCAGCGCGCCCGAGCGCTCGCACTCGGCGGCCACGGCGGTGAGCACCGCGGCGGTGTGGGGCGAGGGCGCGTCGTGGACGAGCGCCATGTCGAGCTTGATGACGTCGGGCGCCACCAGCGGCATCAGCGCCAGGGAGCGGGGGTCGACGCCCACGTCGTCGAGCGCGATCCGCAGCCCCAGCTCCCGGGCCGCACCGATGAAGTAGAGGAGGTCCGAGGGGCGCTCGGTGAGCGCGCGCTCGGTGACCTCCAGCACCAGGTGCGCCGAGGTGTCCCAGGCCGCGACCAGCCGCCGGAGGGGCTCCACGCCCCCGGCGCGCAGCGCGTCGGGCTCCACGTTCACGAACAGCGGCGTCCGCAGCCCGGCGGCGTGGGCGCCCGCGACGGCGCTCTCGCGGCACCGCTCGTCCAGTTCCACCAGCAGGCCGTGCCGGCGGGCGGCGGTGAAGAGGGCGCCGGGCGACTCGAGGGCCGATCCCCGTGGGCCGCGGACGAGCGCCTCGAAGGCGACGGGGCACCCCGACTCGATGTCGACGATGGGCTGGTACACCGTGCGCAGCGCCATGGCGGTGCCCGGGGGCGTGGTCTCGTCTCGGGGGCTCATCTCGATGGGTGGAGGACGTGGGGCGGCCGCTCCCTGCGTCGGCCTCCGGCCGTCCGACTTGAGCGCCCCCGGCCGCGCGGGCCGGGCGCCCGCCGGGGCTGTCGCCGCGCAGCCCCCCTCACCTACACTGCGCATCGCCCCGCACAGGGGGTGTGCGCGGCGCGAGGCGGTGGGCGGTGACGACGGGCGGGGAGCAGCCGGAGGACCTCGGCATCGGCGTGGCCGACGAGGGGGGCGCGCGGGTCGTGGTGCTCACCGGCGAGCTCGACCTCGCGGGCGAGGACGCGCTGCAGGACGCCCTGCGCGAGGCCGAGCGGGACGCCCCGGAGCTCCTGGTGGTCGACATGTCCGCCCTCGACTTCGTCGACTCGACCGGCTCGCGGATGCTCATCGAGGCCCACCGGCGGGCCCAGGAGGCGGGGCGCCGTCTGGTGGTCGTCACGGGCCGGGGCGCGGCGCACCTGCTGCTCACGCGCTCGGGGCTCGACCGGTACCTGACGCTGGTCGTCGCGCGGGACGACGTGGACGAGGCGGTGGCGCCCCCCGGGGAGGGGGCGGCGTGAGCGCCGGCGGTGCGGAGCGGGCACCGGTGCTGGACCGCGTCCTCGCCTCGCCCGGCCCGGCCTCGCCGGCCCTCCGCTACGGCCTCGCCGTGCCGGCGGCCGCCCTGGGGCTGGCGGCGGCCGTCGCCCTGGGCGAGGCCGACGCGCCCGCCGTGTTCGCGCCGGCGCTCGCGCTGATCGCGCTCGCGATCTGGCTGCTCGGCCTGGGACCGACGATCGCCCTGACGAGCACGCTCGCGCTGCTCACGCCGCTGATCCTGGACCCTCGCGGCTCGTTCGACGTCTCGGCCGCCGGCGACGTGCTGGGGTGGGCGCTCTTCATCGTCACCGCCGCCGTCATCGTGCTGCTGGGCACGGCGCTGCGGCGCGCGCGCGACCGGTCGGCGCGGGCGGCGACCCGCAGCGCGTTCCTGGCCGAGGCGAGCCTCGCCCTGGACGCCCCGGCCTCCGTGGAGGAGCGGCTGGAGGAGCTCACCCGGCTGGCCGTCCCCGCGCTGGCCGACTGGTGCGCCATCGACCTCGTCGGGCCGCGGGGGGAGCCGCGGCTGGCCGCCGTGGCCCACTCCGACCCCGAGCGGGTCGCATGGGCCCGCACGCTGCGCGACCGGTACCCGCCCGACCCGGACGCCCCGACGGGGCTGCCGCAGGTGCTGCGCACCGGCCGGGCCGAGTTCTACCCCGACGTCTCCCCGGAGATGCTGGAGGCGGCCGCCCAGGACGCGGAGCACCTGGAGGTCATCCGGCAGGTGGGGTTCACCTCCGCGCTGGTCGCGCCCCTGCTCGCGCGCGGCCGGACGCTCGGGGCGCTCACGCTCGTGACGGCGGAGTCCGGCCGGCGGCTCACCCGGGACGACCTCGCGCTGGCCGAGGAGCTCGCCCGCCGGGCCGCGCTCGCGCTCGACCTGGCCACCCTCTACCGGGACGAGGTCGAGGCCTCGTCGCGCCTGGAGCGCCTGCAGCGGGTGACCGCGGCGCTGGCGCAGGCCCTGACGCACCAGCAGGTCGCGGACGCGGTGATCCGGGAGGGCCGGAGCGCGCTCGATGCCGACGCCGCCGCCCTCGCCCTCACGCGCGGCGGCCGCCTGCGGGTGCTCGCGTCCGCCGGCTACGCGGAGGACGCCGTGCGGCGGTTCGCGGGCATCAGCGTGGACACCCCGCTGCCCGGCACGGACGCCGTGCGCGAGTCCCGGGTGGTCGCGCTGGGCTCGGAGGCGGAGGTGCGCGGGCGCTACCCGGCCATGGCGGGCCGCGACCCGGGGTACACGGCCGTCCTGGCCGCGCCCCTCCTGGTGGACGAGGGGCCGATGGGGTTCCTCGGCTTCAGCTTCCGCGAGCCGCGCGAGTTCGACGACGACGACAGCGCGTTCGCGCTGACCCTGGCCCAGGTCGCGGCGGGCGCACTGGCGCGGGCGGAGCTGTACGAGGCCGAGCACGACGTCGCCCAGACGCTGCAGCGCAGCCTGCTGCCCCGGCGGCTGCCGGAGGTGCCCGGGCTCGACCTCGCGACGCGCTACCGGCCGCTGCGCCGGGGGACGGAGGTCGGCGGCGACTTCTTCGACGTCTTCCCGGCGGGCGAGGACGTGGTGGCCGTCATCGGGGACGTCTGCGGCAAGGGCGTCGAGGCGGCCGCCCTCACCGCGCTCGCGCGCCACTCGCTGCGGATCCTCGCCGGGCGCGAGACGGCGCCGCACACGGCCCTGACGGGGCTCAACGCGGCGATCATCGCCGAGCGCGGCGTCCAGTCGCTGTTCCTCACCGCCGCGCTGGCCCGGCTGCGCCGCGACGGCGACGGGTGGCGGGTGACGGTGGCCTGCGCCGGGCACCCCCTGCCCGTGATCCTGTCCGCGGACGGCGGCGTGCGCACGGTGGGGCGGCCGGGCCCGCTGCTGGGGCCCTTCCCGGACGTCGAGATGGCCGACGCCCACGACCGCCTCGCGCCGGGCGAGACGCTCGTGCTGTACACGGACGGCGTCACCGAGACCCGGCGGCGCCGGCGCATGTTCGGCGAGGGCCGCCTGGCGGAGGTGCTCTCCGGCGTCCGCGGCGCGGCCGCCGACGACGTCGCGGGCGCGGTGGAGGAGGCCGCGGTGCGCTACCACGACGGGCCCCTGGCGGACGACCTGGCGCTGGTGGTGCTGCAGGCGGCGACCGGCGCGGCGGCGCCCCGGGCGCCGGCCCTCGGGGAGCGGGCGGCATGAGGAGCCTCACCGTGCGCCTGGCGCGTGACACGACCGCCCCGAGGCGCGCGCGGCGCGCCCTCGACGAGGCCGTCGGCGACCGCGCGACCGATCTCGACACCGCGCGCCTGCTGCTGAGCGAACTCGTCACCAACAGCGTCCGGCACGCCTCCGGCGAGCGCATGGAGGTGGAGTTCGAGGTGGACTCCGCCGTCCTCACCGTTCGCGTGCGCGACGGGGGGCCGGGGCTGGACCCGGACGGCGACGGGGTGACCATGCCCCCGCCGGACGCCGGGGGCGGACGCGGCCTGCCGCTGGTCGCCGCGCTCGCCGACCGCTGGGGCGCCCGCCGCGCGCCGGCCGAGGTGTGGTTCTCGCAGGCGATCTGACCGCGGCCCTCCGGGGGGGTCGCCCCCCTGGCGCTGGTCCCCGGGTGCCGCTCGCGTCGTCCGAGAGCCTCCGCGACCCCGTCCGCCTCGCCGCCGTCGCCCGGACGGAGCTGCTGGACGGGCCGCCCGACGCGGCCCTGGCCCGGCTCTCGCGGCTGGCCGCCCGGCTGATCGGCACACCCGTCGCCCTGGTGTCGCTGGTGGACGGCGACCGCCGGTGGTTCGCCGGCGCCACGGGGCTCGGCGACCACCTCCGGGGGACGCCCCTCACCCACTCCTTCTGCCGGCACGTGGTGGCCTCGGGCGCCCCGCTGGTGGTGGCGCCCGCGAGCTCGGCCTGAACGAGACCGCGGTGCTGCGGTGCCGCCTGGCCGGGCTGCTGCACGACGTCGGGATGGTGGCGCAGCCCGAGGAGGTGCTCACCCATGCGGGCCGCTGTCGGCGGCGCAGCGCACCACCATGCGCGCCCACGCCGAGTTCGGCGCGCACCTCGTTGCCGACCTGCCCGGCCTGGCCCCCGTGGCGCCCGCGGTGCGGCACCACCACGAGCGGTGGGACGGCGCGGGCTACCCGGAGGCCCTCGCGGGCGAGGCCATCCCCCTGGAGGCGCGCATCGTCGCCGCCGCCGACGCCCTGTCGGCCATGACGGGCGACCGGGTGCACCGGCGCGCCCGGGTGTTCGGCGACGCCCTCGAGGAGCTGCGGCGCGAGCGCGGGCGCCAGTTCGACCCGCGGGTGGTGGACGCCGTGCTGGCCGTGGTCGCCGCCCGGGCCGAGCGGATGGCCGGGCTCCGCGGCGGACGCGGCGCCCTCGCGGCCTAGGCCGCCTCGGCCTCCGCGTCCTCGAGCGTCCGGTCGGCGTCGAGGGGCGTGCGCAGCAGTGCCAGGACCGCCCGCTCGTCGTCGGACTGCCCCTGGCGCACGGGCAGGGAGGCGGCGTCGACGTCGGACACGGTGCGCCCCTCCATGTAGTGCTCGATCACGCGCGGGTCGACGTACGAGGCGCGCACCACGGCCGGGGTGTTGTTGAGCTCCTCCGCCGCCTCCCGGCACGCCGCCGCCACCGCGCGCTCGCGCGCGCGTCCCGCGGGCACGTCGGCGCGCGCGTCCAGGGCGCGGGCGGCCACGACGGTCCCCGCCCAGGTGCGGAAGTCCTTGGCGGTGTACGCCTCGCCCATCTGCTCCTTGATGTACGCGTTGATGTCCGGCGAGCGGACGTCCACCAGCGCGCCGTCCGCGTCGCGGTACTTGAGCAGCTCGTACCCGGGCAGCTGGTCCATCTCCTGCACCAGCCGCGCGAGCCGCCGGTCCTCCACCTCGACGTGGTGGCGCTTGCCGCCCTTCGCCTCGAAGTCGATCACGATCAGGTCGTCCTCCACGTCCACGTGACGCGAGCGGAGGGTGGCGAGGCCGAAGGTGCGGTTCTCCTCGGCGTAGCGCTCGCCGCCGACCCGGATGTACGTGTTGTCGAGCAGCGCCACGGCCGCCGCGAGCGCCTTCTCCCGCGGCAGCCCCGGCATCCCCAGGTGCGCCTGCACCGCCTGGCGCAGGTCGGGCAGCGCGTCGGCGAACTCGAGGATGCGGTCGTGCTTGGCGCGGTCGCGCTCCTGCCGCCACGCCGGGTGGTACCGGTACTGCTTGCGGCCCGCGGCGTCGATCCCCGTGGCCTGCAGATGCCCCCGCGACGAGCGGCAGATCCAGACGTCCTTCCAGGCGGGCGGGATCGCGAGGGCGAGGATCCGCTCGAGCACGCGCGGATTGGTGATCGGCCGGCCCTGGTGGTCGAGGAAGCGCCACCCCTTGCCGTAGCGGCGGCGCGTGTACCCGGCCTCGCGGTCGGAGGAGCGGCGGAGCGTCGGCACGGCCGCCTCAGACCTCGCCCGCGTGGCGCGCGCCGCCCGCGCGGCCGCCGTCGTCCCGCGGCGGCGCCGCGTCCCGCCCTGCCCGCATCGGTCCCCCCCTGTCCATGGCCGCCCCGTACCCCGTGGGGGGGACGGCGACTCCCGGCACCGTCGGCGCCGCCGCGGCCAGCCGGTTTGGCGGCGGACCCCCGGGGAACCGACCGCCCCGTGCAGGAGCCCATGGACACGCGGCGGCAGCGGCTCGAGAACCGCAGCGACGATCCCACCGGGGGCGCCGGCCTCACCCGCCGCATGGCGGTCTGGCTGCCCGTCGCCGCCGTGATCGGCGCCGTGCTCGGCGGCATCGGGGCCTACGCCGCCGGCGAGTGGCGCCTGGTGGTCGCAGGGGCCGCGGTCGCGGTCGCGTTCACCGGCGTCGTGCTCGCCGCGATGGAGGACGGCCGGGTGCAGCGTCGCGTGGACGCGATGAGCGGACAGGGCCCGGCGCAGACCGAGGACCCCCCCGGGAGGAGGAGCGTGTGAGCGACGACACCGTGACGTTCGTGGAGATCACCCGCGAGGTGGGCCGCAGCGACGTGCACCGGCGCTACCGGTTCCGGGTCGGCGGCTCGGACATGGACGCCGTCGTCTCCACCGCCGCCGCGACGGTGTGGCGCCAGGCCCACCCCGGCGCCACCGACGACGACCTGGACGCCTGGGCCATCCGCGAGGGCGAGCAGGCGATCCGGGCGAAGCGCGCCCGCGACGTGCTCGACGTCACGGACGTCTGGCTCGACCACGACGTGCACGAGGGCAGGGAGCGTCCGCGCTACGGCGCGGAGGGCATGCCTCACCGGTAGGCGACGTGCCCGGACCGTCCGGGTGCCCCTACTGACGGCCCGCGGGCCGCGATACACCGAGGACGCCCGCCCGGGGACCCGGGCCGGCGTCCCTCCATGTACGACATCAGCCGCGGCATCTACCAGTCCCTGCGCCCCTATGTGGCGGGCGCCGCCGACGACCTCCCGCGCCGTCACCGCCTGCTCCTGCGCTCGTGCGAGGCGGCCGTGCGGCTGGTCGCCGAGGACCCGGCCGCCCCTGCCCACGCCGCGCGGCACCTGTTCCGCGACGTGCGCACCCTGCTGCACCCCGCGCGCCAGCTGGACGCGCTCACGGTCATCGAGCGGCGGCTGACCGCGGTCGCCGAGACCCTCGCGGCCGGCGCCCAGACCGCGGCGATGGGGCTGTGCGCGGCGACGAACCGCAAGGGCAAGCCGTGCGCGCGGGAGGCGATGAAGGGCTCCCGCTACTGCCCGTCGCATCGGGCCCGGGAGGAGGCGGGGGTCTCGCCGGGCCTGCGCCCCGAGACCGCCTAGCGGGGCCTGGGAGGGCCGCCGCGCCACCGGTGCGGCGCGGCGTGCCCGGCCCGCGCCGCCCGGGGGCGGCGCGGGGAACCGGTGGCCTAGCGGCCCAGGTCGCGGTCGCGGCCGAGGTCGCGGTCGCGGTCGCGGTCGAGGTCCCGGTCGGTGGTGTCGCGGATCGCGTCCCGCGTCTCCGGCGTCGGCCCGTCGGTGAGGTCGTCCTCGCCGCGGGCCTCGGGGCTCTCGTGCGACAGGCGGCGGTCCCCGCCGTACTCGCGGCCGGCGTCCGTGTGCCGCGTCTCCGGCGTCGGGCCGTCGGTGAGGTCCTCGCCGCGGCGGCCGTCGATGTCGGCGCGGTTGCCCGGGTCGCGGTCGACCAGGTCGCGGTCCCGGTACGACACGTCGCGGTCGCCCATCGCCATGTCACGGTCGCCCATCGACATGTCGCGGTCGCCCATCAGGCCGCCCGAGGAGGTGTCGTCCCGCATCCCCGTGTCGATGCCCGAGGTCATGCCCGCGCCGGTGCCCGTCCCCATCCCGGTGCCCATGCCGACGTCCGTCATGCGGTCGGCGTCACGGGTCTCCGGGGTGGGCCCGTCCGTCAGGTCGTCGCCGAGCCTGCGGTCCGCGCCCAGGTCGCCCAGGTCACGGTCGCGGGTCTCGGGGGTCGGGCCGTCGGTGAGGTCGTCCCCGACGCGGTCGCGGCCCAGGCCCGCGCCCCGGTCGCCCATCGACTCCGTGCGGTCGGATCCCATCATCGTCTCACGCTCCCCTTCGAGGCTGGAGGTACCGGTGAACGTCTCCTGACCGGCCATCGGCCGGTCGGTCATCCCGCTCGTGCCGGCGGCCATGCCGGCGGTGGACATGCCTGCGGTGCCCGAGGACATGCCGCCCATGCTGTCGCCGCCCTGGATCTCACCGCGCCACGCGCCGGTGGGGGCGCCGCGCGACTCGATCAGCTCGCGGAACCGCTCGAGGTCGCCCCGCGCGCGCCGCTGGGCCATGCCCAGCCAGTCGCCCATCTTCTCCACGGCCCCCTGGGGCTCGTGGTCGAGCACGAGCCGGATCTCCGTGCGCTCCGCGTCGAGCGCCTGGAAGCTCACCGTGCCCGCGTTGGGATACCCCTGCGTCGCCGTCCACGAGATGGTCCGGTCCGGGACCTGCTCGGTGATCTCGGCGTCCCACTCATGGGTCGTGCCCCCGACGCTCGCGCGCCAGTGGAGGTGGCTGTCGTCCAGCTGCCGTACCTCCTCCACGCCCTCCATGAAGCGGGGGAACTCCTCGAACTGCGTCCACTGGTCGTATGCGGTCCTGACCGGGACGCGTACCTCGATCCGCTCCTCGATGGTCGACAATCTGGCCCCTCCGTGTCGTCCGCTTGGATCTGCGGAATTCCCCGCCGGCCCGGTGACGAAACGGCCCCGGATGACGGACGGACGACCGTGGGACCGGGCGCGGGGACGTGCATGCCGGGACGGTCGGGCCCCTCGCCGCGGCCGTGGCCGGATACCCTGCGGCGCCCCGTCCCCCGCCCCCGGAGCCGGTCCTGCCCCTCCGTCCGCCCCGCCCGCGCGCGGCCGCCGTCGCCGCCGCCGCGCTGCTCGCCCCGGTCCCCGCGCTCGCCCAGGAGGGGCCGGAGCTGCCCCGGGGCGGCCGCAGCGTCCTTCCCGAGCACCGCGTCGTCGTCATCGCCGGGGCGCCGCAGGCGGACGCGATGGGCGTCCTCGGCATCGGTCCCCCCTCGCGGGCCCGGGCGGCCCTCCTGCGCCTGGCCGCCCCGTTCGACCGGACCCTCGGCCGCCCCGTGATGCCCGCCATGGAGCTCATCACGGTGGTCGCCCATCCGTTCCCCGGCCGCGACGGGCGGTACCGCGGGCGGCAGCACCCCGCGGTGGTGCGCCGCTACCTGCGGGAGGCGCGCCGCGCGCGCGCCCTGCTGATCCTGGGCATCCAGCCCGGCCGCTCCGACTTCGTCACCGAGGTGCGCGCGCTCGCCCCCTACCTGCGCGAGCCCGATGTGGGGGTGGCGCTCGACCCGGAGTGGCGCATGGGCCCGGGGGAGGTGCCCGGTGGCCGGGTGGGGTCGGTGGACGCCCGGGAGGTCGACCGCGTCGCGGCGGTCCTGGCCGCGATGGTCCGGCGGCACCGCCTGCCCGACAAGGTGCTGATGGTGCACCAGTTCACGGACGGGATGATCCGCCGCCGCCCGCTGCTGCGGCAGCGCCCGGGGGTCGACCTGGTGATCAGCGCCGACGGCATCGGGACGCCCGCCGAGAAGAGGTGGACCTACGAGCGGCTGGTGCGCGGCGCGGGCGACCTGCACCGGGGCTACAAGATCTTCTTCCAGGAGGACCGCGGGCTCACCACCCCCGGGCAGGTCATGCGGATGGATCCGCCCCCGGACCTCGTCGTCTACGAGTAGCCGCCGAGCAGCGCCGCCACGGCCTCGGCCAGGGAGGGCGCCACCAGGTGCGGGGCCGGGTCGAGCGCCCGGGCGGCGTCCGCGCCGGTGACGCCCGTGAGCACCAGCGCGAAGCGGGCGCCGAGCAGCCGGGCCATGAGGCCGTCCGTGGAGTGCCGGTCGCCCACCATCACGTCCACCGGGCCGACCCGCTCCGCCACCAGGCGGGCCATCGGCGCGTGGGGCTTGCCCGCCAGCTCGGGCGTGCGCCCCGCCGCCGTGGCGACCGCCGCGATGATCGACCCCGCCCCGGGCAGGAGCCCGTCCGGGGTGGGATACGTGGGGTCGTCGTTGGTGCCGATGAAGCGGGCGCCCTCCCGGGCGGCGGTCGCGGCGCGGGCGATCATCCCGTAGGTGAGATCGCGGCGCAGGCCCACCACCACCGCGTCCGCGGGCCCGGTCTCGCGCAGCTCGCACCCGCGGGCGGCCAGCGCCTCGCGGACGCCGTCGCCGCCGAGCGCCACCACCGTCTCCCCCGGCGCCACGAGCGCGGCGGCCGCCTGCGCCGAGGTCACCACGTCGCCGGGCGCCGCGGGGACGCCCGCGGCCTCCAGCGTGGCCACGTGGTGGGCGACCGAGGGCGAGGAGTTGTTGGTCAGGAACACCACCCTCTCGCCCGCGGCGCGCAGGCGCGCCACGGCCTCGGGGGCGCCGGGCAGCGGCCGGCCGGAGAGCCACACCACGCCGTCGAGGTCGAGCGCCCACGTCACGCCGGGCATCATGCCCGGACGCCGGCCCGGGCGGGTCCTGTGCGGCGCGCCCGGTTCTGCCACTCTGTCCGCGGCCGCGAGGGCCGTCCCCCGGGGCCGGCGCGGGCGGCGTCGTGCGGGCGGGCGGAGGGCGGCGATGACGGACGAGACAGGGCGGCTGCGCTACCGGGTGCTGACGGGGCCGGACGACCGGACGTTCTGCGAGCGGGTCAGCGCGGCGCTGGCGGAGGGGTACCGGCTGCACGGCGGCCCCGCCCTCACGTTCGACGGCACCCGCGTCATCGTGGCGCAGGCGGTGGTGCTGCCGCCGGAGGGCGGCGCGTGAGCCCCGACCGCGGCTCCCTGCGGCCGGACACCCTGGCGGTGCGCGGCGGCCTCGCCCGCACGCCGTTCGCCGAGACCTCCGAGGGCCTCTTCCTGACCCAGGGCTACGTCTACGCGTCCGCCGCGGAGGCGGAGGCGGCCTTCGCCGGCGAGGTCGACCGGTTCGTCTACTCCCGCTACGGCAACCCCACCGTGGCGATGCTCGAGGAGCGGCTGCGGCTGATCGAGGGCGCCGAGGCCTGCCTGGCCACCTCCAGCGGCATGGCGGCCGTCTTCAACAGCCTCATCGCCGTGCTCAACGCCGGCGACCGCGTGGTGGCCTCCCGCGAGCTGTTCGGCAGCTGCTTCATCATCCTCGACGAGCTGCTGCCCCGCTGGGGCATCCGCACCGACTTCGTCGACGCCGCCGACCTGGACCAGTGGGCCGAGGCCCTCTCCACCCCGGCCGACGCCGTGTTCTTCGAGAGCCCCTCGAACCCGATGCAGGACCTCGTGGACGTGCGGGAGGTGGCGACGCTCGGACGGGCCGCCGGCGCGACCGTCATCGTGGACAACGTGTTCGCCACGCCGCTCGGGCAGCGGCCCCTGGAGCTGGGCGCCGACGTCGTCGTCTACTCGGCCACCAAGCACATCGACGGTCAGGGGCGGGTGCTCGGCGGCGCCATCCTCGGCCCCGAGCGGTACGTCCGGTACGACGTGCAGACGCTGCTGCGGCACACCGGGCCCTCCATGAGCCCCTTCAACGCCTGGGTCCTGCTCAAGGGGCTCGAGACCATGCGGCTGCGCGTCGACCGCCAGGCGGAGTCGGCGCTGGCGATCGCCCGGTGGCTGGAGGACGACCCGCGGGTCGCCGCCGTGCGCTACCCGTTCCTCGAGAGCCACCCGCAGCACGACCTGGCGCGACGGCAGATGACCACCGGCGGCACCGTCGTCACCCTCGCCCTGGCCGTGCCCGGCGACGACGCCAAGCGCGCGGTGTTCGACGTGCTGGACGGCCTGCGGCTCATCGACATCTCCAACAACCTGGGCGACGCCAAGTCGCTCGTGACCCACCCCGCCACCACCACCCATCGCCGCATGACGCCCGAGGCGCGCGCGGCCGCGGGCATCACCGACGCCGTGGTGCGGCTCTCGGTCGGCCTGGAGGACCCGCAGGACCTGATCGGCGACCTCGACCAGGCGCTGGGCCGGCTGCGCTAGCCCTCGTCGCGGACGGGGCCGCCCCGGCGGCCGGTGCGGCCGCCCAGGACGCGCAGCAGCCGCCGCACGCGGAACGCCACCCGGGGACCGCTCGTCTCCAGGGTCACGCCGCGCAGGGGGCCGACGGGGATGCGGACGATCGACACGGGGACCCCGGTTCGCCGCCGCCGCCGGCCCTCCTGCCGCGCGGGGCCCCTAGGTGGCGCCGGCCCCGTCGCCGAGGCCGGCGCGGGCCGTCGCCAGGTGCGCGGCGAGCGCCTCCTCGGCCGCGTCGGCGTCGCCGGAGGCGACGGCCTCGGCGATGCGGCGGTGCTCGGCGACGAACCGCTCCGCGAGGGCGGGGTCGCGGGCCACGCTCGCCACGTTCATGCGCCGCTGGCGGTCCTGCAGGGAGTCGTAGAGGCGCAGCAGGATCGCGTTGCCGGCGGCCTCCACCAGCACGCGGTGGAAGGCGCGGTCGGCCTCGACGAACGCGGCGCGGTCCCCGCCGGCCCGGTGGCGCTCCTGGGCGGCGATCGCGGCGTCCAGCGCCGCCTGCACCTCGGCGCCGCGCCGGGCGGCGCACCGCACGGCGTGGCGCTCCACCAGCAGGCGCGTCTCCATGACGTCGCGCACCTCGTCGGGCGAGACCGGCACCACCAGGGCGCCGCGCTTGGGGTACAGGCGCAGCAGCCCCTCGGCCTCCAGCAGCAGCAGCGCCTCGCGCACGGGGGTCCGGCTCACACCCACCGCGTCCGCCACCTCCCCCTCGGTGAGGAGGGTGCCGCCCGCGAGCGCGCCGGACAGGATGGCGTCCTTCACGTGCGCGTATGCGCGATCCTTCGCCGCCCCGCCGCCGCCCGCCATGCGCCGAGGTCTACCGGCTCCGCGCCCGCCGCTCAACGGGGCGGGCGCACGGCGCCGGGCGCTATAGATACAACATGCATCTAAGCATCAATCCCTCTGGCGTCCTCCGACGGCCCGCCGTCGTGTGGGGCCTCGCGGCCGTCTTCTACTTCACGGCGCTCTTCCATCGGATGAGCCTGGGCGTGGCCTCGCTGGACGCGCAGGAGCGCTTCGGGATCGCGGCGAGCACCCTCGGCGTCGTCGCGGCCCTGCAGCTGGGGCTCTACCTGGTGATGCAGGTGCCCGCCGGGCTCGCCGCCGACCGCATCGGTCCCCGGCGCACGCTCGCCCTGGGGCTCGCGCTGATGGGGACCGGGGAGATGGTGTTCGCCCTCGCCACCTCCCTGCCGGCGGGCCTCCTCGGGCGGGGGCTCATCGGGGTGGGCGACGCGTTCATCTTCCTCAACGTCCTGCGGCTCGCGCAGAACTGGTTCCCGGCGCGCCGGTACGGGCTGCTGAGCGCCCTGGCGGGCGTCGCCGGGGCCCTGGGCCAGGTGCTCACCACCGTTCCGCTCGGCGCCGCGCTGGACGGGATCGGCTGGACGCCCACGTTCGTGCTGTCCGGCGCGGTCACCGCGGCGCTGGTGGTGCTGTGCCTGGCGGTCGTGCGCGACCACCCCGCGTCCGCCTCCGCCCCCGCCGGCCCCGGCCACGCCCGCGTGCTGCCCACGCTGCGGCAGGCCTGGGCCGTGCCCGCCACCCGGATGGCCTTCTGGCTCCACTTCGCGCTGATGGGGACCTTTGTCTCGGTGACCGCGCTGTGGGGCTACCCGTTCCTGGTGCGCGGCGAGGGCGTCGCGCCGGGGACCGCCCGCGCCGACCTGCTCGTGGCCGTCGTGGGGTTCGGGGTGGGCGCGCCGCTGCTGGGCGCCCTGGTGCAGCGCCGGCGCGACCTGCGCCTGCGCGTGCTCGGCGGGATCGCCGCCGGTGCCACGGCCCTGTGGGCGGTGAGCCTGGCCTGGCCCGGCGGCGCCCCCCACCCCCTGCTGGTGGCGACGTTCGCCGCCACGGGGGTCGGCGGCGGCGCCGGGCTGCTGGCATTCGACATCGCGCGGGAGGCCAACCCGGCCGCCCGCGGCGGCGCCGCCTCGGGCCTGGTGAACCTGGGGGGCTTCTCGTCGGCGGTGGCGGCCCAGCCGGCCGTGGCCGTGCTCCTGGCCGTCCTCGACGACGCGATGCTGCGGGTGGCGATGTGGCCGCTGGTGGCCCTGGGCGCGCTCGCCACGCTCATGGCGCTGCGGCACGTCCTGCGCGCCGCGCCGACGCCCGCCACAGCAGCCTCCACCCCAGGAGCAGCACGCCCAGCGTGACGAGGGTCACCACGGCGAACGACGGGGCGACGCCGCGGTCGAAGGCGAGCGCGCGCAGGGCGAGGCCGCCCGCCACGGTGACCGCCCACACCCCCAGGCCCGCCGTCAGCGCCGCGGGGGCGCGCCACGCGCGCGACAGCGCCCAGCCGAGCGCCAGCGCGATGACGAACGGCGCGGCCACCTCGGCCAGGGCGGCGGCGCCGGCGTCCCCCTCGTGCGAGCGCCGCCCGGCGGCGACGAACGCCACCACCGCCAGGGCGTCGAGCAGGGCGGCGGGGGCGGGGCGCACCCACCGAGGGTAGCCCCGGGGATGCCACCCTCGGCGCCCCGCGGTCGCCTCAGTTCGGCGGGCAGGGGTGGGCGGCCGCCCACGCACGGAACGCGCCGCTGCGGCCGGTGAGGCGCAGCGACAGGCGCCACATCGCGTCGGCGTCGCGGACCGTGGGCGGGCGGTCCACGGGGATCCGGTGCCAGCGCCCGGCGCGCCGGCGCCAGTACAGGGGCGCGGCGTCGCAGCTGCCGAGGGCACCGGTCACGGCCACGCGCGGGTCGGCGGACGACACCACCGCGAGGGCCGGGACGTACCCCGGGGGGATGGCGCGCAGGGTGAGCGCCCGCAGCGGGGCCCGGTCGGCGGGCGACGCGGGGCGCGCGGCCTGTGCCGTGGCGGCGAGGGGGAGCAGGGCGAGGGCCGCGACGCCGGCGACGGCGGCGCGGCGCGCGTGAGGCGGGCGGCGCATGGGGGGTCCCTTCGGTCGGGGCGGCCGTCGGGGGCCGTCCCCCGTCCATCGGCCGCCGGCCCCGCCCACCCGAGGCGTGTGCCGCCGGGGACGCGTCAGGCCGGGATGCGCAGGCCGGAGGCGGCCGCCAGGGCCTCCACCAGCAGCCGCACGTGGGCACGCACCACCGCGGCCTGGCCGATCTCGTCCAGCAGCTCGGGCGAGGCCGGATGCTCGGCCCCCGGTCCCGCGCGGCCCGCCTTGGCGTAGCGATCGAGCGACATCACCATGCGTGCCAGCTCACGCTGGTGGGCCCCGAGCCAGCCCGCCACCTCGTCGGCCAGCCCGTCCGCCGCGGGGCCGAGGTGCGCCTCGAGTCCTCCCGCGAACAGGTGGACCCAGGCGGCGAGCCGCATCCTGCGCTCCAGGCCGGCGTCCAGCGAGGGATCGGTGCCGGGCGAGGTGCCGAACTGCAGGTGCTGCTCCAGCGCGATGGCGCCGTCCGCGCGGGCCAGCTGCGCGTCGAGCACGTCGGCCTCCTGGTCGAACCAGGCGTCCAGGCCGTCCGGGAAGCCCGCGAGCCGCGCGGCGAGCGGCGGAGGCGCGGTGTGGGCCAGCGCCTCCGCGAGGAAGCCCAGGTGCGCCCGCACGGCGCCGTCGTCGGCCGGCAGCCGGACGGGGTGATGCGCGGCCTGCGACGCGACACGGTCGCGCAGGCGCTCGCCGTGCGCCGCCATCCAGGCGAGCACGGCCGCGGCGTCGAGCGCCGGCGCGTCCCCCTCGGTCATGCCGGGGAGGCTACGCCCCCCGGCGGCGTCCCCGCCTGCTCAGCCCTCGTGGCGCCGCAGCACCAGGCAGGCGTTGTGCCCGCCGAACCCGAAGGAGTTCGACACGGCCACGTCCACGGCCGCAGGGGTGGGCGCCAGGACGTGCGCCAGGGGCGCGTCGGGGTCGGGGTCGTCCAGGTTCAGCGTCGGGGGGATGATGCCGCGCGCGATGACCAGCGCGGCGACCAGCGCCTCGACGCCCCCGGCGGCGCCCAGGCCGTGCCCGTGGGCGGACTTCGTGGACGAGACGGGCACGCCGTCGAGCCCGGCGGAGGCGAGGGCACGCGCCTCGGCCACGTCCCCGGCCGGGGTCGACGTCGCGTGCGCGTTCACGTAGCCCACCTCCCCCGGCGTGACGCCGGCGTCCGCCAGGGCGGCGACCAGGGCGCGCGCCGCACCGGCCCCCACGGGGTCCGGGTCGGTGAGGTGACCGGCGTCGCAGGTGGCGGCGTACCCGGCGAGCTCGGCGTGGATGGTCGCCCCGCGCGCGAGGGCGTGGTCGCGCTCCTCGAGCACCAGCACCCCGGCGCCCTCGCCGATCACGAAACCGTCGCGGGCGCGGTCGAACGGGCGCGACGCCTCCTCCGGGGCCCGGCCGCCCCGGGTGAGCGCCCCCATCCGCGCGTACCCGGCGGCGACCATGGGCGACAGGGGCGCCTCCGCCCCGCCCGCCACCATGACGTCCGCGCGGCCGGCGCGGATCGCGTCGAGCGCCGCCCCGATGGCGTCCGCGCCGGCGGCGCAGGCGGTGGCGGGGGCCGAGGAGGGGCCCCGCAGCCCGAGCACGCGGGCGGTGGCGGCGGCCGCGGAGTTCACCAGCGAGAGCGGCACCGCGAGGGGGCTGACGCGGTCGGGGCCCCGGTCGTGGAGCGTGCGGTAGGCCTCGTCCAGGGTCTCCGCGCCGCCGTGCACGGAGCCGATCGCGACCCCGGCGCGGGCGGGGTCGGCCGGCGGCCCCCCGGCGTCGTCCAGTGCGAGGGCGCCCGCCAGGGCGGCCAGCTGCCCCACGCGGTCCATCCGCCGCGCGTCGCGGGTGCCGAAGCGCTCCCGGGCGGCGTCACCGTCCTCGACGGGGAACGCGGTGAGCGTGCCGAGGCCGTCGACCTCGACCCGCCGGGCCCCCGAGCGACCCGCGATGAGGCCCTCCCAGAACGGCTCCACACCCAGTCCGAGCGGGCTCACGACGCCCAGCCCGGTGATCACGACCCTGCGCACCGCGCCATCGTGCCATGCCGGCGCGGCCGGTGGTGCGCTATCCCGCCCCTCGCGCGGTCAGGATGTCCGCCGCGGGCACCACGTCGGCGCCGGCGGCGCGCATGGCCGCGAGGGCGCGCGCGCCGTCGCCGGGCTGCACCTCCACGGCCCGGACGCCGTCCTCCACCACCGTCACGGAGAACCCCTCCGCCCGCGCGTCCCGGACCGTGTTCAGCACGCAGTAGTCGGTCGCCAGGCCGGCCACCACGACGTGGTCCACGCCGCGATCGCGCAGCGCGTCCGCCAGCCCGGTGTCCTGGAAGGCCGAGTATCCCTGGCTGTCGGGGTCCTGCCCCTTGTCGACCACCAGGTCGAGGCGCGCCCGGTCGAGCCCCGGGTGCAGCTCGGCGCCGGGCGTGCCGGCCACGCAGTGCACGGGCCACACCGCCGGCGGGTCGGTGCCGCGCCAGCGCGCCGGGTCCACCTCGGCCCCCCGGAACGAGCCGTGCCCCGGCGGGTGCCAGTCGCGCGTGGCGACCACCAGGTCGAAGGCCGGCGCGAGGGCGTTGACCACCGGCACGACGGCGTCGCCCTCCGGCACGGCGAGGGCCCCGCCGGCGCAGAAGTCGTTCTGCACGTCGACCACCACGAGCGCGTCCACGCCGTCATGGTCGCCCACGCGGGCGCCGGGGGCCAGCCCCCGGCGCCGCGGGGCGCGCCGCGGCGGCGAGCCGCCGCGGCGCCTCCGGTCAGGGCCGGACGGTGCCCGGTGCCAGGTCCACCGCGGTGATCGTGTTGGCCCGGAAGTCGTTCCCGTTCAGGCCGAACCGCAGATGGGCGATCAGCGCGTTCGAGCGGCGCACGGCCGCCTGCGAGATCCGCTGGTTGATCAGCAGCTGGTTCCGGGAGAGCCGGATCCGCGCCGTGTCGCCGTTGGACGGCGGGGCGACCTGCGTCACCGACGCCGCGGGCGGCGTCGCCACGGGCGTGGCCGCGATGATCTCGAGACCCAGCCGCAGCTGACCGGCGGTGATCGATCCGTCCCGCACGTCCCCGCCCGTCAGCCCGCGCAGCAGGCGCTGGCGGAGGGCGTTCGAGCGGCGCACGGCCGCCTGCGAGATGCGCTGGTTGATCAGCAGCTGGTCACGGGTGAGGCGGACGTCGCCGGGGCTCCCGCCGCCCACCGGGAGGATGTTCAGCGGCCGCGGCCGCGGCGCCGGCGGCGACCCGCCCGCCGGGCCGAAGCGGAGCGTGATGCCGCCCAGGTCCTCCGGACCGAGGGCGCCGCCGCAGATGTCGGTGCCCACCACTCCGGCGTCGAGCCACCGCTGCACGGCCTCCACGCGGCGGATGGCCGCCTGGGAGATGCGCTGGTTGATGAGGAGCTGACGGCGCGTGAGGGTCACGGCGCGCGGGTTGCCCCGGTCCGACGCGATCTCGGCCGGCAGGCCGTACTGCGGCTGGGGCGTGCCGGGCCCGTAGCCGGGGCCGTACTGCGGCGTGGGGGCGCAGACGACGCCCGGAGGCTGGGCCGCGGCCGGGCCGGCCATCACCAGCCCCCCGGCGGCGGCGCCGGCCGCCAGCACCGCTGCCGCGCGGCGCACCCGCCGGGCGCGGTTCACGCCTCCGGCGGCGGGGGTAGTGGGCGGATTGCTCGCGTTCATGCGTCTCTCCTGGGTCGCGGTGCGGGACGTGGCGCCTGCCTCGACCGGGGGACTACCCCGTGCCGGGGCGGCGACACACACGCGGTCCCGGGTACCGTCCCCCGGATGCCGCCGCCGCCACAAGCCCGGCCGTCCCGCGCCGACCTGGAGGCCGCACGCGCCCGCCGCGTGCCCGACCTGCTCGGCGACCGGCCCGCGCTGCTGGTCTGCGGCATCAATCCGGGGCTGTGGTCGGGCTGGAGCGGGCACCACTTCGCCGGCCCCGGCAACCGCCTGTGGCCGGCCCTGGAACGGGCGGGCATCACCCCCCGCCGCCTCCGCCCGCACGAGACCGACGACCTGGTCGGGTGCGGCGTGGGCATCACGAACCTGGTCCACCGCACCACCGCCCGCGCGGACGAGGTGGGCCGCGACGAGCTGCGCGCGGGGGCCGCGCGCCTGGAGGACCTGGTCGCCCGCGTGCGGCCGGGCGCCGTCGTCGTGCTGGGGATGGGCGCGTACCGCACGGCCTTCGCCCGGCCCCGCGCCGGCCTGGGGCGTCAGGACGAGGCGGTGGGCGGGCGCCCGCTGTGGGTGGCGCCGAACCCGAGCGGGCTGCAGGCGCGCTACGGGCTGCCGGAGATCGCGGCCGTGCTGGCCGCCGCGCACGCGGAGGGGCTGCGGGCGCTCGGCGGCGGTGGTGGCGCCGCGGAGGGGGCCGCGTAATCCGGGGCCGCGGCGGGAATCACCCCGGGGTCACCTGACGGGGGAGGTCCTGTGCCCGCACTCGGATCGGACGACCTGCTCACCCTCCGCGACCGCCCGCTGCACGGCGCGGACGGCGCGGTGCTCGGCACCGTCCACGGCTTCCTGATCGACGACACCGGCGCCGTGCAGTACCTGGAGGTCCGCAGCGGCCTGCTGGGGACCCGGCGCCACGCGGTGCCCGTCGCCGGCGTCGCCCAGGAGGGCGACCGGCTCACGTGCCCGTTCACCGGCGACCAGATGCGCGCCGCGCCCACCTTCGACGAGGGCGAGGTGGTGGACTTCGACGCGGAGTCGCGCCTGGCCGCCCACTACGGCCACGCGGTGCGGCCGTGGGACGACACGCGCGACCGCTGGCTGGACGGCGAGGACCTCTCGCGCGGCCCCACGCCGGAGACGCGCCACCCGGAGGGCGGGCGGGACGCGCTGCCCGACACCACCCAGGGGCCGACCCCCGAGACCCGCCACGCCGTGCGCGAGTCGAAGGACGGCCCCGCGGCCGCGTGGGAGCCGGACGCCGATCCGGCGACGCGCGCGGACGCCGTGGGCGGCGAGGCGACCCCCGAGCCCTCGCCGGCGCCGGAGCGGACCTTCCTGCGTGTGCGGCTGCGCCCGTGGTCGGCCGTGGAGGACGAGGAGGCCTGACGGCCGCGGCGCCCGCCCCGGGAGGGGGGCGGGCGCCCGCGCGCCGCTAGCCGGTGGGCGCGCCCGAGCTGTAGGGGGACCCGGCGGGACGCACCCCGTCGTCGTGCTCGCCGCCCTCGCCGGCGGCGTACGGGTCCTCCCCGCCGCCGCGCGACATCATCTTGGGCCCGAGGTAGGCGAGGGCGCCGGCCACGGCCGCGATGACCGCCAGCCACATCCACCACCGCCGGCGGCGCTTCGACGCCTGCTCGGCCGCGACCTGGACCCGCGAGGCGGCGAGGCTCACGCCGCGGCGGAAGTCCCGGTCGTCGTTCAGCCGCTCGGCGATGTCGCGGAGCCGCTGGACGTCGAGGTCGGTGAGGATGTCGCCGGCGTGACGGACGCGATCGAGCGCGTCACGGGCGCGGGGGTCGGTCGCCAGCCGGACCGCGGGCGCGACCAGGGACGAGGAGCGTCCGCTGGCCAGCCAGTGGGCAGCGCGTACAGTGCGATCGTCCATCGCCGTCTCCCTTCGCAGTGACTGACTCGGGCACCGTACCCGGTGCGACGGGCGGAGACACCGCTAGGCGTCCACGTCCAGCAGTCGCATCGCGTCCACCTCGGCGCGCCGCCCCTTCACGCGCAGCGCGCCCACGGCCTCCAGCCGCGCGGGCCCCAGGCGCCGCGCCGTTTCGGGTCCGATCAGCACGCCGCCCACCGGGGCGGCCGACTCGAGCCGCGCCGCGAGGTTGACCGTGTCGCCCACCACGCTGCGGGTCCGCCCGCCCGCCGTGCCCAGCACGGTCACCGAGACCTCCCCCGAGTTGACCCCCACCCGGAAGCGCGGCCAGCCGGGGTTCGCGTCGGCCAGGGCGGACGTGGCCTCCTGCAGGTCCAGCGCGGCGCGGGCCGCGCGCCGGGCGTGGTCGGGCTGGTCGCCGCGGCCGTTGAAGACGGCCATCACGGCGTCGCCGATGATGCGGTCCACCTCGCCGCCGTGGCGTGCCACCACCTCGGGCACCGCCACCCGCAGGTAGGCGTTGAGCATCCGGGCGGTCTCGTCCGGCCCCCGCGCCTCCGAGAAGGACGTGAAGCCGGCGAGATCGGCGAACAGCACGCTCACGTCGCGCCGCGTCCCCGACGGGTCGTCCACGTACAGGTCGGCGAACCGCTCCTCGTGCCACTCGCGCTGCGCGCCGACGGCGATCAGGGCGAACGCGGCGAGCATCAGCACGTGCCACTCCCACCACGACGCGTGCCAGGAGCGGCCCAGGGCCACGGCGGCCATGGCCTCGGCGAGCAGGGCCATCGCGGCCGCGAGCGCCAGCAGCAGCCCCGCCCCCCGCCGCAGGTGCAGGCGCACGTAGTGCACCACGGTCCAGCCGTACAGGGCGCCGCCGGCCACGGCCATCGCCACGAACGGCCCGGACAGGCGCTCCGGCGGCGTCGGGTCGTCCAGCGGGGGCAGCTCCGCGAGCGACCAGGCGGCCCAGGCGGCGAGCACCGCCAGGACGGCGGCGCGGACGGCGCCGGCGTGGCGCATCACCGCGCGCGCCCGGTCGCCCTGCGCGACCAGGGTGGAGGCCGCCGCCGGCAGGGCGGCGAGCGTGAGGCCCACGGGGGTGGCGAGCGTGAAGCCCGCGTTCGGCTGGTCCAGCAGCACCCGCGGCGTGGCGAGCGCGTGCAGGCCCAGGAAGCCCGCCGCGACCAGGAAGGCGATCGACACCAGGAACACGCGGGCGTCGCCCCGGCGGCGCGCGGTGGCCGAGGTGGCGTAGGCGAGGGCGGCGTTCAGCCCGCCGGCGGCGAGGACGAGCCAGAAGTGCGCGGGCTGGTGCTGCCAGCGCCCGTCGAGCGAGGGCTGCGCCATCAGCAGCAGGAGGCCGGCCACGGGGACCAGCAGCGCGAGCGCGACGAGCCGCAGCCGCCCCGTGCGCGCCGTGCCCGGGGCGGCGGTCGCGGCCGGCACGGCCTACCCCGCGGGCCGCGCGACGGCGCCCGCGAGCGCGGCCCGGGCGTCCAGGTGCTCCTGGGCCTCCTTGATGGCGATGGCCCCGTCCCCCACCGAGGCGGCCACCCGCTTCACCGACGCGTGCCGCACGTCGCCGGCGGCGAACACGCCCGGGACGCTGGTCTCCAGCGGCCGCGGCGGGTGGCCGTCGAACGCCCCCAGGTGCTCCGGCCCCAGGTCGCCCCCGGTGAGCACGTAGCCCCAGGGGTCGCGCGCCACCTCGCCGGGCAGCCAGGCCGTGTGGGGCGCGGCGCCGATCAGGACGAACAGGCCGGCGGCGGGGACGCGGCGCGTGCCGTCCGGGCCCTCCAGGTCGAGGTACGCCAGCCGCCCGCCCTCGGCACCACCGCCGGTCACCCGGTGGCGGTGCAGCACGCGGATCACCGGCGTGGCCTCGATCTGGTCGATCAGGTAGCGCGACATGCTGTCGGCGAGGGTCGCCCCCCGCACCGCGATCGTCACCGACCGCGCGTAGCGCGCCAGGTGCACGGCCGCCTGGCCCGCGGAGTTCCCGCCGCCCACCAGGTAGACGTCCTGCCCCGCCAGCGCCTGGGCCTCGCTGGCGCTCGCGCCGTAGAACACGCCGGCGCCCGTGAGCTCGTCGAGCACCGGGATGCCCAGCCGGCGGTACGAGACCCCCACGGCCAGGATCACCGCCCGCGCCGACACCTCCTCGCCCCCGGCCAGCCGCAGGCGATGGCGGTCGCCCCCGGGGGTCAGCGCGGTCACCTCGCGGGTCATGAGGAACGTCGCGCCGAACACCCAGGCCTGCTGGTAGGCCCGCTGGGTCAGCTCCGCGCCCCCGATGCCGCGGGCGAACCCCAGGTAGTTGCGGATCATCGAGCTGCTGCCGGCCTGCCCGCCGATCGCCTGCCGCTCCACCACCAGGGTGCGCATCCCCTCGGAGGCCCCGTACACCGCCGCCGCCAGGCCGGCGGGCCCCGCGCCCACGATGACGACGTCCCAGTCGTGCCCGGGGAGGTCGGTCACCAGCCCGAAGGCCCGCGCGACGTCCGTGGCGGTGGGGTCCACCAGGACGCGCCCCGAGGGCTGGAAGCGCACCACCAGAGACCCCTCCGGCGCCCGGCACGTGGCCAGCACCGGTGCCGCCGCGGGGTCGTCCGCGGCGAGGAAGCGATGCGGGATGCCGCTGCGGGTGAGCATGTCGCGCAGGTCGTGGGCGCGCGGCGACCAGGCCGGCCCGACCACGGTGACCTCGCGCTCGTCCCCCCGCCGCGAGCGGGACCAGTCGTGCAGGAACTCGGCGACCGTGCGGTTGAACAGCTCGTCCGGCGTGCGCCAGGGGGTGAGCACGTAGTAGTCGAAGCGCCCGGCGGCGATGCCCTGCAGGATGGCCTGCGACACCGCGGGGTCCCCCCACGCCCCGAAGGTGACCAGCAGACCCCGCCGTGCCTGCGGGTGGAGGGCGGCGACCTCGCCGAGGAGGTCCGCGCCGGTGCCGCCGGGCAGGCGGTGGGCCGCCAGCACGATCGCGACCTCGCGGCCCTCGTCCGCCAGCGCGCGCAGGGCCTCCCGGCCCCCCGCCGCGTCGGCGCGGACGGCGATCTCGTAGTCGGCGCCCACGCGCCGGCGCAGCTCCCCCTCCACCCGCGCGCGGTCGGCCGGATCGGCGACCACCACCAGGATCACCGGGGCCGGGGGGAGGGGCGGCTCGGGGGCGGGGGAGGGCACGGTTCCTCACGTGGGCGTCGAGCGGCGGCGCCGCGCGGATCCCTCCTCACCCTCGGCGACGCCCCGCCGCGCTGTCAAGCGGTGCCCGCCGGCGCCGGCGGACGGCGCGGGTAGAGTCGCCGGCACATCCCCCCGGAGGAGGACCGCATGCGCGACCTGGGCACCCGCGTCATCGTCGCCGTCGTGGCCAACGCCGTCGCCCTGCTGGCGGCCGCCGCCCTCCTGGACCGCGTGACCGTCCGTGAGCTGTGGCTCCCCGTGCTGGTGGTGGTGTTCTCGCTGATCAGCCTGCTGGTGACGCCGCTGGTGTCGTCGCTGGTGTCCGAGAACGCGCCGGCGCTCGCCTCCGTCGCCGGGCTCGTCGCGACGTACGTGGCGCTGCTCGTGACCGACCTCGTGTCCGACGCCCTCCAGATCGAGGGCGTGCTCACGTGGGTGCTCGCCACCGTGATCGTCTGGGTCGCGACCCTGGTGGTGCAGTACCTGGCGCCGCGGGTGACCGAGGCCCGCGGGTCCGGCTGAGCTACGGCGCCAGGACCACCAGGGCGACGGTGGCCAGCCCCAGCACGGCCGCGCCCGCGGTGAACGCGGCCGTGACGCGTCCGGCCGGGTGGGCGTAGCCGCCGCTCTCCAGGGCGCGCCGCACGGCCCGCAGCCGCAGCTCGCCGTGCACGGTCATCGCGACCGCCAGCAGGCCCCACATCGCCCCCAGCACGGCGTAGGGCAGGCGGTCGTCGTCGGTGAGCCCCGGCACCACGCGCCCGAGGCCCACCGCCAGCGCCAGCGCGGTGACGCCCGTGCGCCACCACGCCAGGTACGTCCGCTCGTTGGCGAGGTGCGTCCGCCGGGTGACGTCGTCGATCGCGGGCCTACCCCTGCGGCGTGGCCTCCGAGGGCTCCCCCTTGTGGGGCGCCACGATCCCCTCCTCGGCCGGCGCGCCCTCGCGCAGCTCCCGGCTGCGCTCGAGCTCGGAGTCGACCTCGGCGCCCAGCAGGAACGCCAGGCCCGACAGCCAGAGCCAGGTGAGGGTCACCACCACCACCGACAGCGAGCCCCACGACTTGTTGTACGAGCCGAAGTTCGAGGCGTAGAAGGCGAAGCCGGCGGAGATCACGATCCAGAGGACGGTCGCGACGACCGCGCCCGCGGTGAGCACCTGCCACCGGGGGTGCTCCACGTCCGGCCCCAGGTACAGGATCCCGGCGAACGACAGCAGCAGGCCGGCGAGCAGGATCGGCCACTGCACCGTCCACCACAGCACCGACACCACGTCCTCGGCGCCCACGGCCTCCCCGATCCAGTCCGAGATGACCGGACCCAGGATCAGCAGGCCCACCACCAGCACCACGGCCACGAAGGTCCAGGCGAGCATGCCCAGCGCGGTCAGCCGCTGCCGCACGAACCCGCGCCGCTCGTCGCGGTCGTACACGGTGTTCAGCGCGCGCATCAGGGCGTTCATCGCGCCGGTGGCGGACCACAGCGCGATCGGGATGCCCACGAGCAGCAGGGTGAGGCCGCTGCCCGACCCCTGCGCCACGTTGGTGAGGCTGTCGTTGAGCAGCGTGATGGCCTCGGGCGGGAGCACGCCCTCCGCACGCCCCAGCAGGCGCCCCACGTCCGACTCGTCGGCCACGAGGCCGAACACGCCCAGCGCCAGCAGCAGCACCGCCGGGATGGACAGGAAGGCGTAGTACGCGAGGGCCGCGGCGCGGTCGGGGATCTGGTCGCGCGTCAGCTCCTTCGCGGACCGCACGACCACGGCCCACAGGTCGCGGCGGGAGAGGTCGCGCAGGCGCGCGTGGGGGGGGAGGCGCGGCTCGTGCCGCTCGGGCTGGGGAGGCGGGTCCTGCGTGCGCCCCGCGGCCCCGGACCGCTGCGTCTGCGTGCTCATGCACGAGCCGTACCACCCGCCCTGGGGGGCAAACACACGGAGGGCCGGTACGGGGGTGGGCCCGGGGCCGGGCCGGGTACCCCGGGGCGTGCTGGACTTCCTCACGGGGCTCGAGGACCTCGTCACCTCCTCGCCGCTCACCTACCTGGCGGTGCTGGCGCTGGTCGCGGGCGACGCGATCCTGCCCCTGTTCCCCGGCGAGTCGGCGGTGGTCGCGGCGGCGGTGCTGGCCGGCGACGGCCGCCTCAACGTGTTCCTCGTGTGGGCGGCGGCGGCGGGGGGCGCGTTCATCGGCGACCTCGCCGGCTACGGCATCGGCCGCGTGCTGGGGCGCCGGGCCGTCGACCGATGGGTGCGGGGCGAGCGCGGCAGGCGCCGCCTCGACCGCGCCGAGCGCGAGCTGCACGCGCGCGGCATGGGGCTGATCGCCGCGGCCCAGTTCATCCCCGGCGGCCGCAACCTGATCATGATCGGGGCGGGCACCCTGGGGTTCCCCCTGCGCCGCTTCGTGCCCGCGGAGGCGGTCGGCGTGGCGCTGTGGGCCACGTTCCAGACCGCCCTCGGCTACTTCGGGGGTCGCGCCTTCGACAACACGCTCGTGGCGCTCGGCGTGTCGCTGGGCATCGCCCTGGTGCTGGGCGTGACCCTGGAGCGCCTCGACGCCCTGCGGCGCCGGCGGGCCGAGGCCGCCGGCGCCTAGGGGACTAGCGGGGCGGCGCGGAGCCCTCGCGCCACATGTCGAAGCGCCCCAGGGGCAGCGGCCCCAGGCGCGCGCGGCCCCGGTAGGCGTCGCCGCCGTCCGGCCGCAGCTCGTCGACCAGGCCCACCAGCGGCGGCCGGTACCGCAGGGCCACCCCCTCGCCGCGCCGCTCCACGCGGAACGGCAGGCGCAGGGGCCCGATCACGGTCGCGCCCTCGTCGCCGGCGATGCGCTTGCGCATGAGGCCGAGGGGCGGGAGCACGCCCGAGCGGCGGCGCAGGCGCCAGCGGCCCGAGGGCGTGGTCACCGCTCCTCCCCGCGACGGGAGGCCGACTCGGCGAGCGCCTCGTCGCCCACCGCGCCGCGCAGCGGCGGCGTCGGCCGGCGGCGGCCCTCCCGCACGCCCGCCAGCACCTCGCGCAGCACGTCCTCCGGCGCCCGGAGCGGGCTCCAGCCGAGCTCCCGCTGCGCCCGCCCCCAGTCGAGGATCGGCACCGAGCGCGCCATGTCGAACCACCCGACCGGGGTCGGCTGCAGGCGCGCCCTCCAGGCGCCGTCCACCGCCAGCCGCGCGAGGCGGGCGGGCACGCGGACCACCCGCGCGTCGAGGGCGGCGGCGATGCGCCGCGCGTCGAGCGGGGGGTCGGAGGCGATGTTGAGCGGCCCGCGCAGGTCGGACAGCAGCACGCGCCGGTAGGCCTCCGCGTGGTCGCGCGTGTGCATCAGCTGCACCCGGATCCCCATCTCGGGCACGAGCGGGATGCGCCGCGACTCCGCGAGCCCGCGGGGGAACAGCCGCCCCATGAACAGCCGGCGCAGCTCGGACCCGGCGTAGCCGGTGCCGGTGAGGGCGGGCCGCATCCGGACCACCCGCATCTCGGGCCGCTCGGCCTCCAGCCGGTCCAGGATCCGCTCGCACTCGGCCTTCTCGCGCGAGTACTGCGACGAGCGGATGCCGTCCGTGGGCCATCTCTCGTCGGTGAGGACCCCGGGCCGCGGCGAGTACGCCCCGATCGAGGAGGCGTGGATCAGCGACGGGACCCCGGCCCGCGCGGCGGCCTGCGCCACGCGCTCGGTGCCCGTGACGTTGGCCCGGCGCAGCACCTCGGGCTTGCGGGACGGCTGGATGAGCCACGCCAGGTGCACCACCGCCGCGGCGCCGCGCATCACGTCGTCCAGGTCGTCCACGCCCACGTCGCGCGCGACCCACCGCACCTTGGGGTGGGAGCGGTCGGGCCGGCGGCGGGCGACGCCCACCACCTCCTCCACGCGGTCCTCGTCGAGCAGCGCGTCGACCAGCGCCGATCCCACGTTGCCGGTCGCTCCCGTCACCACGACCCGCATGGGCCACCTCCACGCATTCGGATACGCGGGGGAGGTGCCCGCCGGGGCGGGCGGGCAACCCGTGTACGGCCTACAGCAGCCCGAAGGCCGGGTCGCCGCCCGGGACGGGGTCGAGCACCATCACCTCGACGGGAGACTCCAGCAGCTCACGGGCGGCGTTGCTCACCTCGGCCAGGTGCGCGCTGCACGCGTGGGCGGTCAGCGCGTCCGCGCTCCCCCAGCGCTCCACGAACACGAGCCGCCCGGGCTGCGCCCGGTCGCGGTGCAGCGCGTACAGCAGGCAGCCGTCCTCCAGGTGCGTCGGTTCCAGCAGGCTGCGGTACAGCTCCAGCACGCGCTCCTCGTTCCCCGGCTTGGCGCGCACCACCGCGACCACCACGACCTCGGACACCGCCCCCCCTACATCGTCGGCACGAGGTCGCGCTCGGGGTCGATGCCCCAGCGCTGCGCGACCCGGCGCAGGTCGTCGCTCAGCGGCCAGCTGTCGGCCCGCTCGAGGCCCTGGTGGGCGGGCGTGCCGCCCTTCAGCGTCATGCACCCGCTGTTGTCGCCCACCTCGTCGATGCGGGCGAGCTCGTCGGCGCTGAGCACCACCTCCGCGGGGGTGGCGGCGAGCTCCGCGCGCTTCTCCTCGATCGGCTTCGCGTCCGGGCCGGGCTCCTGGATGAGGGTGGGCACCACGCACCGCACCCCGGGCTGCGCCAGCGTCCACTGGCAGGCCAGCTGCAGCGGCGTGAGCCCGTGGCGCCCGGCGATCGGCAGCACCTCGTCGAGCCGGGCGCGGGCGGCCGCCACCCAGCCGGCGGGCCGGAACGCGCGGTGGTCGCGCGGCGGCAGGGCGTCCTCGTCGGGCACGTCGCCGTGGAAGACCCCGCCGTAGTCGACGACGCGGGCGAGCACCGCGACGTCGTTGCGGACGCACGCCGGCAGCGCGAGGCGTCCCGGCCACGGCTCGAACGGGTTCAGGATCAGCATCGCCCAGTCGATCACCTCGCCGAACCGCTCCAGGCAGCTGATCACGTCCAGCGTGAAGCCGTTCGCGGGACCCGGGGCGACCCCGAGCATCCGGGTGAGGCCCTCGTCGCGCAGGTCGGCCAGCGCCCGCCACACCTGCTCGGAGCCGTACCCGGTCCGGTCGGGGTTGTGGAGCATGAGCAGGTCCAGGTGGTCCACCCCGCAGCGCTCCAGCGTGCGCTCGCACGCCATGCGCAGGTACTCGGCGTAGCGGTCCGGGCCGCGCAGGCGCGCGTCGGTGAACCGGGGGAACCCCCTCGGGCCCTCCCGCTCGCCGCGCACGAAGTCGTGGCCCACCGCGGCCACCAGCGCGTACGCGTCGCGCGGCAGTCCCTCGAGCGCCCGGCCCACCAGGGCGTCGGCGGCGCCCTCGCCGTACACGTCGGCCGTGACCACCGTGGAGATCGCGGCGTCGGGGCGCAGGAGGGCCACCAGGCGCTCCTCCTCGATGGGCTCCCCGAAGTGCATGAACCTGCCGCCGCTCCAGGCGCCGAGGGCGGTGTGGCCGATGTCCGTCATGGGGTCAGTCTGCCAGGCCCGCGCGCGACGGCCCGCGGGCACGGCGCCCGCCGCCGGCGGCCCCCGGTAGCCTCGTGCGGTGTCCCCGCCCCCGGAGCCCGGTCCCGCGCGCATCGCCCTGGTGCGGCGGGTGGAGTGGGTCGACACGGACGCCACCGGTCACGTGCACAACACCTTCGCGCCGCGGCTGTTCGAGACGGCCGAGGCCGAGATGCTGCGCCGGCTGGGCCTGACGGCGCTGATCCCGGCGATGCCGCGGGTGCGCACCCTGTTCGAGTTCCGCCGGCGCCTGTTCTTCGGCGATCCCGTGACCGCCGAGGTGCGTGTCGCCGCCCTGGGCCGGACGTCGGTCACCTACGCGATGAGGGCCCTCCGCGACGGCGTCCCCGCGATCGAGGGCGAGGTGGTGGCGGTGCACGCACCCGGCGAGGCCGCGGCGCCCTGGCCGGACGCGGCGCGGGCGGCCCTCGGCGCCGGCGGTGACCTGGGCGGCGACGCGATCCCCCGTCCGGGGGGCTGACCGGGCGGGCCGGCGCGTCATAGCGTCGGGGCATGCAACGCCTGCACGCCGTCCTCGCCGCCCTAGGCCTCGCCGGACTCGTGTCGCTGGTGATCGCCCTCACGGCGCTGGCCTCGCCCGGGCCCGATCGCACGGTCCCCGGCCCCGCGGCGGCGCCCGCGCATTCGGCACCCGCGCACGCGCTGGCGACCCGCGTGGTGGTGCGGCGCCGGGTCGTGCGGCGCTGCCGGCGGGTGGTCGTGCGCCGCGACGGGCGCGTGCTGCGGCGTGACGGCCGGGTGGTGCGGCGGCGCGTGTGCCGCCGCGTCGTGGTGCGCGTGCGCGTGCGGGTGCCGGTCCCCGCCACGACCGCCCCCGCCGGGACGGTCGCCGCCCCGCCGGCGCCCCCGGCCGCCACCACCTCCCCCGCCACCGTCACCGCGCCCACGACGACGGGCACGGCGACGGTGACGGCCCCCGCCGAGCCGCCCACCCTGGAGGTGCGCGTCGCGGCGGGGTTCGACTGGCCCCGCGCGCTGCCCGCCGTCCCGGCCGGGCCCGTGCGCCTGCGCTTCCGCAACGACTCGGGCCTCACGCACGGCCTCGCCGTGCGGCGCACGGACGGGGCGGGGGGCACCACGGTCGTCGTCGCGCCCGGCGGCGCGGGCACCTCCGGGGAGCAGACGCTCACGCTCGCCCCCGGCACGCATCAGGTGTTCTGCCCGGTCCCCGGTCACGTGGGACAGGGCATGACCGTCACGCTCACGGTGGTCTGACCGCCCCGGCGGGGCCGGGGCGGTCGCGGGCGCTACACCTCGTCGTCGTCCTGGCCGGCCCCGCCCCCGTCGCCCCGGGCCGTGCGCGGCGGCATCGCGTCCTCGTCGCCGGGGTCGGCGGCCGGATCGGCGGCCGGGAGCACCCGGACGCGCTCGCAGCCGAGGGCGGTGTCCTCCGGGCGCAGGACGGCGACGTCCCGGCCGGGGCCGCACCGCAGCACGTCGCGGACGCCGTCGGGCATGCGCGCGTTCAGGTGGTCGGCGCCGCGCCCGCCCAGGAGCACGTCCGCCCCCGCGCCCGCCCAGAGGGTGTCGTGGCCGTCGCCGGCCACCAGGCGGTCGTCACCCGAGCCGCCGCTCAGCACGTCGCCGCGCGAGCCCCCGATCAGGACGTCGTCGCCCGCCTGGCCGAGCAGGTGGTCGCGGGCCGGGCCGCCCAGCACCGTGTCGGCGCCCGGACCCCCGAGGAGGTGGTCGGTGCCCGCGCCGCCCATCAGCAGGTCGTCGCCCTCCCCGCCGCGCAGCAGGTCGGCGCCCCGGCCGCCGGCCGCGACGTCGTCGCCCCCGCGCGCGTCCACGGCGTCCGGTGCCCGCGTGCCGACGAGCACGTCCGGCCCGTCCCCGCCTCCGATCACGGCCGCCGTGCCCAGTGGCACCGCGATCACCAGGGCGCCGAGCGCCGCCGCCATCCGTCGTCCCGTCCGCATGAGGGTGCCCTTCCGTCGTCCGCATGGGCGGCCGTCGGCCGCGCGGGCACCCTCGCCGCCGCCTGTGAAGGACGAGGGACGCGAAAAGTGAGCCCGCGCGCAGGGAATCGTTCGGAAACGCGGGCCGGGCGCGGTGCCCGGCCCACCCGGGCCCCGGGATCGTGCTCTACGCTCGCCGGGCCGGCGCCGGGCGCCGGGGCGGCGGCCGACGCGACGGGAGGACCCATGGCCAAGCTGATCCACTCGATGATCCGCGTGCGCGACGAGGGGCGCTCGCTCGACTTCTACCGGCGCGCCTTCGGGCTGGAGGTGGTCGACCGGATCGAGTTCGACACCTTCCGCCTGCTCTACCTGGCCGGCCCCGAGGGCCCGTTCGAGCTGGAGATCACCGTCAACGCCGACCGGGAGGCCCCGTACGACCTGGGTGACGGCTACGGCCACCTGGCGGTGAGCGTCGACGACCTCGACGCGGAGCACCGGCGGATGGGCGACGAGGGACTCGCCCCGGACCCGCTCAAGACGCTCGAGCGCGGCCCGTTCTCGGCGCGCTACTTCTTCCTGACCGACCCGGACGGCTACCGGATCGAGGTGCTGCAGCGGGGAGGGCGCTTCCAGTAGGCGCCGGCCGGGGACAGAAGGACGGGCGACGTCCTTCTCCCGCTCCTTCTCACCCTCGAGTCGAGGGTGACACCTCCCCCGCCGGGCGGCCGTCGCCGCCGCGCCCGGCGCGCGCCGTCGCCGCGCGAGTGGCCTCCATGCGAAGCCGGTGGAGTTCCGCCGCCCGCCCGCGGGAGACGGCGTTGGAGGCCTCCAGGCCGGCCAGGGACCCCTGCAGACGGGGCATCGCGTACCGGGCGATGAGCTCGTAGGACCGGTGGATGGCCGGGGTGGGCGCCCACTCGTGGCCCCACAGCAGCAGCCCGCCGTATCCCCCGGACACCTCCTGCAGCATCCCCGCCAGCGCGACGAGGTCGTCTGGCGTGCCCACCAGCCAGGCGCCCCGCTCCGCCATCTGCTCCACCACCTGCTCGGGCGGCCCCGGGACGGGGCACGGCCGGCCCGTCGTGCCCTCCACGTACTCCAGCAGGTGGCGCGCGCCCCCCTCCCGTACGTCCGCCAGGGCCTGGGCGCGTGTCTCGGCCACGTGCACCGGGATCACCAGGCGCCACCGCGCGCGGTCGACGGCGCGGCCGGCCTCCGCGGCCGCCTCCTCCGCGTGCGCCCACTGCGACCGCAGGTCGACGCTGCCGCCGGTGGACTTCGCCACCGTCAGCGAGAGCACCCCGGACCCGGTCCGTCCCGCCAGCCGCATGCCGGCCGGGCTCTCCAGGCTGGTGACGGCGACCGGGGGGTGGGGCCACTGCCGGGGCCGCAGCTGCAGGACGGCGTCCCGCAGCCGGAACCAGTCGGTCTCGTGGGTGAGCGGTGCCGGGTCGGTCATGAGGCGCAGGATCACCTCGAGCGCCTCGGCCATCATGTCGCGCAGGCGCTCCGGCTCCAGGCCCAGCATCAGGGCGTCGGAGATGTGCCCGCCCGGGCCCACCCCGAACTCCACCCGCCCCCGGGTGAGGTGGTCCAGCAGCACGATGCGGTCGGCGACCATCAGGGGGTGGTGGTACGGCAGGCTGACGGCGCCGGTCCCCAGCCGGATGTGCCGCGTCCGCTCGGCGGCCACGGCGAGGAAGAGCTCCGGGGAGGCGATCGTCTCCCACCCGGTGGAGTGGTGCTCGCCCACCCACGCCTCGTCGTAGCCGAGCCGGTCGCACAGGGCGATGAGCTCCAGGTCGCGCTCCAGGGCGAGCGTGGGGTTCTCGTCGGGCGCGTGGAACGGGGCGATGAAGACCCCGAAGCGGAGCGGCGGCGCGGTGCGCACCGCGGGAGTCTCCCCGGGGGGGTGCGGGCGGTCAAGCGGGCCCGTGGGGGGCGGCGGCCCATGGCCATGTTTGCGGCGGGGGGTGGCGGGTCACCGGCGGGCGGTGGGCCTCGAGATCGACCGTGACAGCTTCAGCCCGGAGGACGAGGAGGTCTTCGCCCGCCGCCTCCGCACCGGGCTCGCGGCCCTGGAGGCCCTGCTCGCCCGGCCGCACATGGGCGAGGGGCCCGTCAGCCTCGGCCTGGAGCTGGAGCTGTCGCTCGTGGACGCCGAGGGCGCCCCGCTCGGCGTCAACCGCGAGGTGCTGGCCGCCGCGGCGGCGCCGCGCCTCGGCCTCGAGCTGAACCGCTTCAACATCGAGCTCAACACGCTGCCCGTGCCCGCCGCCGGCGACCCGTTCCGCGCCCTGCGGGCCGACGTGGAGGAGACGCTGGCCGCGCTCGCGCGGGCCGCCGGCGCCCACGGGGGCCACGCGGTGGCGGTGGGGATCCTGCCCACGCTGTGCGAGCGCGACCTGCAGAGCGACGCCCTCACCGACGTCCCCCGCTTCCGCGCCCTGTCGTCGCGGATCCGCGCCCTGCGGCAGGCCCCCTTCCGCGTGCGCATCGAGGGGGTCGAGGACCTTAGCGTGGACTGCGACGACGTGACCCTGCAGGGCGCGAACACCTCGCTCCAGATCCACCTGCGCATCCCGCCGCGCCGGTTCGCGGCCGTCCACAACGCCGCCCAGATCGCCACCGGCCCCGTGCTCGCCGCGGTGGGCAACTCGCCGGTGCTGCTGAACCGCCTCCTCTGGGACGAGACGCGCGTGGCGCTCTTCCGCCAGGCGGTCGACGAGCGCGAGCCCGGCGCCGGCTGGCGACCGGCCCGCGTGAGCTTCGGGCACGGCTGGGTGCGCAACGGGGCGCTGGAGCTGTTCGCGGAGAGCGTCGCGCTGCACGCGCCGCTGCTGCCCGTGTCCGGCGACGAGGACGCCCAGGCCGTGGTGCGGGCCGGCGGCGTGCCCCAGCTGGAGGAGCTCCGGCTGCACCACGGCACCGTGTGGCGCTGGAACCGGGCCGTCTACGACCCCGCCGACGGGGGGCACGTGCGGGTGGAGCTGCGGGCCCTGCCGGCCGGGCCGACGCTCACCGACATGATGGCCAACGCCGCGTTCCTGGTGGGTCTCACGCTCGGCCTCGCCGACCACACCGAATGGATGACGCCGGCGTTCCCCTTCCGGTTCGCCGAGCACAACTTCGTCGCCGCGGCCCGGCACGGGCTGGACGCGACGCTGCTGTGGCCCGCACGGCGGGCGCCGTCACCCCGGCCGGTGCCCGCCGCTGCGCTGGTGGAGGACCTGCTGCCCGTCGCCGCCCACGGGCTCGCGGAGGCCGGCGTGGACGCCCGGGCGCGCGAGGAGCTGCTCGCGGTCGTCGCCGAACGGGTCCGGGCCGGGCGCACGGGCGCGCGGTGGCAGCGCGCGATGGTGCAGCGGGCGGAGGGCGACCTGGGGCGCGAGGGCGCGGTCCGCCGGATGCTCGCCCACTACACCCGCCGCTCCGACACGGACGCCCCCGTGCACACGTGGCCGGTGCAGTGACCGCGGGGTGACCGGGAGGGCGCCCGGGGGCGCCCTCCCGGTCACCCCACCGCTAGGCGGCGTCGCGCAGGGCGGCCAGCTCGCGCCGCTCCGCGAGGCGCTCCAGCGCGCCCCGCTCGATCTGGCGCACGCGCTCGCGGGACACGCCGAGCTCGCGGCCGATGCGGTCCAGGGTGAACGTCTCGCCCCGCAGGCCGAAGCGCATCTCGAGCACGCGCCGGTCGCGGTCGGGCAGGTCCGCGAGGGCGCGCGACAGCGCGTCGTTGCGGAGGCTGACGTCCAGGTCCTCCCACGGCTCCTCGGCCTCGCTGGGCAGCAGGTCGCCGAGGGTCGCCTCGCCGCTCTCGCCCACCGGGCGGTCGAGGCTGGTCATGCCCCGGTCCACCTCGCGCAGCTCGGTGAGGCGCTCCACCGTGATGCGGGCGCGGGTGGCGACCTCCTCGTCGGTGGGCTCGCGGCCGAGGCTGGCCCGCAGCTCGCGCACGGCACGTGAGGAGCGCGCCAGCTCGTCCACCACGTGCACGGGCAGCCGGATGGTGCGCGCCTGGTTGGCCACCGCGCGGGCGACCGCCTGCCGGATCCACCAGGTGGCGTACGTCGAGAACTTGAAGCCCTTGCGCCAGTCGAACTTCTCGACCGCACGGATGAGCCCGAGCACGCCCTCCTGGATGAGGTCGAGCAGCGTGATGCCCTGGTTCTGGTAGCGCCGGGCGATCGAGACCACCAGGCGCAGGTTCGAGTTCACCATCCGCTCGCGGGCGGCCTCGTCGCCCTCCTCGACCCGCTTGGCGAGCTCCACCTCCTCGGCGGCCGTCAGCAGGGGGAACTTGGAGGCCTCGCGCAGGAACAGCTGCATGGCGTCGGCCGTGGACTCGGCCACCTGGCGGTTGACGTAGCGCGGGTCGGGGGCGTCCTCCTTGCCGCAGTCGTCGCGCACCTCGACGCCCTCGCGCTCCAGCGCGTCGTAGAGCGTTACGGCGTCGCCCTCGTCGAGCCCGAGGGCCTCGATCGCGCCCGGGCTCGTGCAGCCCTCCGCGCGCGCCTCGCGCAGGAGCTCGGCGACGCCCGGATCCTCGAGGACCGCCGTACGCGCCATTCCACCGCCTCCTCGTTCGCGTCTGCTGACTGCGCCGCGCGGGCGCGGCGGCACTGTCGCGCGCCGCCAGGGCGCGACCGCGCAGGGGCGCGACGCGCAGAACCATGACCTACCCGGGCGGCGCTGCCGGAAACGGGACGGGCCCCGTGCTCATGTCGTCGGCCCCGCGGCCGACACCCTCTCTTGCATCCGTTTTCCTGATCCGTAGTATCAGCCCTGATGATGAAAGCACCCCCTCCCCCCCTGTCGGCGCCACCCGTGCCGGCGCCCCGCGTCGACGTGCACCAGCACCTCTGGCCCGCGGAGCTGCTCCTCGCCCTCGGGCGCCGCCGGACCGCGCCGCGCCTGCGTCGCGCGGACGGGTCCTGGCTGCTGGAGTCGGCGGGCGAGCCCGTCTGGCCCGTGGACGAGGCCGACCACGACCCGGCGACGCGGGCGGGGCGGGCGGCCACCGACGGCACCGACCTGGTCGTGGTGGCGCCCTCGTGCCCGATCGGCATCGAGGCCCTTCCCGCCCGCGCCGCACTGCCCCTGCTCGACGCGTACCACCGGGGCGTGGCGGCCCTCCCGCCGCCCTTCGCCGCGTGGGCGGGGGCGGCCCTCGACGCCGTGGACCCACTCGGGCTGGACGCCCTGCTCGCGGACGGCTTCGCCGGCCTGTGCCTGCCGGCCGGCGCCGTCGCCACGACGGACGGCGCGCAGCGGGTGGACGCCCTGCTGGAGGTGCTGGAGGCGCGCGACCGCCCCCTGCTCCTGCATCCGGGGCCCGCGCCCTGGGCCCCCGCGCCCCCCGCGGTGCCGGGGGCGCCCGCCTGGATGCCCGCCATGACCACGTACGTCGCCCAGATGCAGGCGGCCTGGCACGTGGTGATGGCCGCCGTGCGCCCCCGCCGGCCGGCTCTGCGCGTGTGCTTCGCGATGCTCGCCGGCCTGGCACCGCTGCACGCCGACCGCCTGCGCCTGCGCGGCGGACCGCGCTGGGCCCCGGACCCGGCGACCTTCCTGGAGACCTCGTCCTACGGCTCGGCCGTGCAGGCCGCCGTGGGGGCCCTCACCGGGCCCGGGTCGCTCGTGCACGGCACCGACCGGCCGGTGGTCGACCCGGGCGCCGCGGCGCCCGACCACATGCGCCGCCGCGCGCCCCTGCGGCTGCTCGGCGCCTCCAACCCCGCCCTCGCCCGCGCCGCCGTGCCGGCGCGGCGCCCCCCCTCGCGCACCCCGGAGGTGACCCTGTGACGACCCTCGCCCCCGCCCCCGCCCCCGCCCCGGGCGCCGGCTCCGTGCCCGCGACGCTCGACCCCCCCGCCCTGCGCGCCCTGGTGCGGGACACCGTGCGCCGGGGGGAGTGGCGCGGCTGCGTGCATCACGACCCCGCCCGCCGCGGCGCGCACCTGCTGCGGCGTGACGACCGCGTCGAGGTCTGGGTGCTCACCTGGGACGACGGGCACGACACGGGCTTCCACGACCACGGAGGTTCGACGGCCGCCGTCGGCGTGGTCGAGGGGCGGCTCCGGGAGGAGCGCCTCACGGTGTCCGGCGCGCCCGCGGTGCGCGCCCTGGCCGCGGGCGACGTCGTCGACGTCGACCCGGTCCACGTGCACCGGGTGCGGCACGCCGGCGGACCGCCGGCCGTCTCGATCCACGCCTACTCGCCGCCCCTGCGCGAGGTGGGCGCCTACGCCGTCTCGGCGGACGGACTGATCGAGCGCACGCCGCTCCCCGGGGACCACGAGCTCACCGCCGACGATTGACCCCTTCCCCCACGCCGATCACCGGGAGGACCCCCATGACGACGAACACGCCCCTGCTGAGGGACATCCTCCGCGCCAACGAGGCGTACGCGGCCGGCTTCGGCGACCGCGGCGCGCTCGCGCTGCCCCCCGCCCGCCGCCTGGCAATCCTCACGTGCATGGACGCCCGCCTGGACCCCGCCGCCTTCGCGGGCCTCCGCGAGGGCGACGCCCACGTCATCCGCAACGCGGGGGGCCGGGCCAGCGACGACGCCATCCGCTCGCTGGTCATCTCCTACAAGCTGCTGGGCACCGCGGAGTGGCTCGTCGTCCACCACAGCGACTGCGGGATGGAGTTCTTCGACGACTCCACGATGGGCGACCTGCTGGAGTCCAGCCTGGAGACCGCCGAACTCGGCCCCGACGGGTTCCGCGACGTGGGGTCCGGGCCCGGGTCGGTGCACGGGCGGTTCGTCGACTGGCTCACGATCCGGCACCGCGAGCAGGCGGTGGTGGACGACGTGCGCCGGATCCGCGAGCACCCGCTGGTGCCCGAGCGCATCACCGTCCACGGCTTCGTCTACGACGTCACCACCGGCCGCCTGGTCGCGGTGCCCGAGGCGAGCCGCATCGGCGCCGCCGCGTAGGGCGGCGCGGGGGTGCCCCCGCCGCCGGTCCCCGCGCGGGGCCTGCCCCTCCCTCCGCCCCGGCGCCCCCGCGCGGGGGGCCGCCGGGCGTGGCCGGTCCCCCGCGGCCGCGGCCGGCACCGGGCCGTGGTGCTGGGCGCCGGCGGGCACGGCCGGTGCGTCGTCGACGCGCTCCAGGCCGCCGGGCTGCCCGTGGTCGCCCTGCTCGACGACGACCCGGCGCTGTGGGGCGGACACGTGCTGGGCGTCCCGGTGCCCGGGGGACGCGACCTGCTCGCCGGGCCCCTCGTGCGGCACGTCACCCTCGCCGCCGTCGGTGTCGGCGGCGTGGGCGACACGGGCCCGCGCGCCGCGGCACTCGCCGCCCTGGCGGCGGCGGGTCTGCCCCTGCCGCCCGTCGTGCACCCGGCCGCCGCGGTCTCCCCCGCCGCCGCGCTGGGGCCCGGCGCCCAGGTGCTGGCGGGCGCGGTCGTCAACGCCGAGGCCGTCCTGGGGGAGGGGGCGCTGGTGAACGCCCGGGCGCTGGTGGGTCACGGCACGTGGATCGGGGCGCACGCGCACGTGGCCTCCGGGGCCACGGTGTGCGGCGACGTGCGGGTGGGTGCCGGCGCCCACGTGGGCCCGGGGGCCTGCGTGCTGCAGGGGGTGCGGATCGGCGCGGGCGCCCTGGTCGCCGCCGGCGCCGTGGTCCGCCACCACGTGGACCCCGGCGCGCGGGTGGGCGGCGTGCCGGCGCGGCCGCTGGGACCGGCCCATCCGGGCCCGGCCTCCGGCGGGGGCCCGGGCGGGCCGGGTCAGGCGGCCCGCTCCTCCCCGAGCGCGGAGGGGTCCAGCGGGGTCAGCCGGTCCGGCGGGACCGGGTAGGTCACGTAGGCGGCGTGGCCCTCGGGCAGCTCGGGGTCCTGGTGGAGGTCCCGCGGGTCGATCTCCACGCCCCAGGGCTCCAGCTCCTCGCCGCGCGCGGCGCCCTTGTGGAGCTCACGGCCGACGAGCTCGGGGCGGAGCCAGAGGTAGACGCCCGCCGGCCCGCCGTCGCCGGGCGCGGAGGGGACGAGTCCCTCGCGCAGCACGTGCGGGCGGCGGGTGCGGGGGCAGAGGTGGTAGCAGCGCACGGCGCGCCCGTTCCCCCTCGGGCGACGCCGCACGCCACCTGGGCCTAGATGCCGGCGCCCGCCGTGAAGACGCGCTCCCGCCGCGCCGCGACGAAGACGCGGTCGCCGGGCTCGGCGTCCAGCGAGTCGGCCTCGTCGCGGGTGAGCTGCACCACGAGGGGGTCGCCGTCCTCGCGGGTCAGCTCGGCGCGCACCTCGAAGCCGAGGTGCACGAGCCGCTCCAGGCGGGCGGGGTGCGTGACGCCGTTCGGGACGGTGCGCACCTCGATGTCGTGGGGCCGGACGTACGAGTCGCCCAGCCGGTTCACCGCGCCCACGAAGCCCATCACGAAGGCGTTGGCGGGGTCCTCGTACAGCTCGCGCGGGCTGCCGACCTGCTGCAGGCGGGCGTGGTCCATCACGGCGATCCGGTCGGCCACCTCCATGGCCTCCTCCTGGTCGTGCGTGACCAGCACGGTCGTGACGTGGACCTCGTCGTGCAGCCGGCGCAGCCACTGGCGCAGGTCCTTGCGCACGCGGGCGTCGAGGGCCCCGAAGGGCTCGTCCAGCAGCAGCACGCGCGGCTCCACGGCCAGCGCCCGGGCGAGGGCCATGCGCTGCCGCTGGCCGCCCGAGAGCTGGCTCGGGTAGCGGTCGCCCAGCCCCTCGAGCTGCACCAGCGAGAGCAGCTCGTCCACACGGGAGCGGATCTCCGCCCGGGGGCGGCGGCGCACGCTGAGGCCGAAGCCGATGTTGCCCCGCACGGTCATGTGCTTGAAGGCGGCGTAGTGCTGGAACACGAAGCCGACGCCGCGGCGCTGCGGGGGCACCCCCGTGACGTCGACGCCGTCGATGGTGACGTGCCCGCGATCCGGCACCTCGAGCCCGGCGATCACGCGGAGCAGGGTCGACTTGCCGGAGCCGCTCGGGCCCAGCAGCGCGGTGAGCGAGCCGGCCGGGATGTCGATCGAGACGTCGTCCAGGGCGGTGTAGTCGCCGAAGTGCTTGATCACGCCCGTCGCGGTGATCCCCATCAGCGGGCATCCTTCCTGTTGATCACGCGCATAACCATAACGGTCATCAGCGCGAGGATGGCCAGCACCACCGACGCGGCGTAGGCGCCCACCAGATCGAACGCCTGGAAGCGCTCCTCGACGCGCAGGGTGAGCGTCTCCGTGCGGCCGGCGATCTTGCCGGACACCACCGCGACGGCCCCGTACTCGCCCAGGGCGCGGGCGGTGGTGAGCACCACGCCGTAGGCGAGCCCGTACCGGATGGCGGGCAGCGTGATGCGCCAGAAGGTCTGCGCGGGCGACGCGCCCAGCACGGCGGCGGCCTCGTGCTGGTCGGTGCCCATCTCGCGCAGCACGGGCAGCACCTCGCGCACCACGAACGGCAGCGACACGACGATGGTGGCCAGCACGATGCCGGGTGTCGCGAAGATCACCTGCACGCCCTGCTCACCGGCCCACTCGCCGAACCAGCCGGTGCGCCCCCAGACGAGGATCAGCGCGAGGCCCACCACCACCGGCGACAGGGCCAGGGGCAGGTCGATGAGGGCCGACAGCAGGGGCCGCCCGGGCACGCGCGGGCGCGCCAGCACCAGGGCGGCGATCACCCCGAACACGGCATTGCAGGGCACGGCGATCGCGGCCGCGATCAGCGTGAGCCGCAGCGCCGACAGCGCCGTGTCGGAGGTGACCGACTCCCACGCCGTCCCGAGCCCCTCCTCGAAGGTGCGCAGGAACACCAGCCCCAGCGGCGCCGCGAGCACCGCGACCAGGTAGCCGATCGCGAGGGCGCGCAGGCCGTAGCGGCCCCAGGGACGCCCGCGGGGGGGCGCCGGCGGCGCGTCGCCGGCGGGCGGGCTGAGCGGGGTGTCAACCGGCATGACGCGTGAACCTCCGCTCCAGGAACGTCAGCCCCAGGAGCACCGCCAGCGACGCCACCAGGAGCACCACCGAGACGGCTGCCGCCGCGGGGATGTCGTCGTTCTCGATCTGCCCGAAGATGAAGACCGAGGCCACCTCGGTCTGGAACGGGATGTTGCCCGCGATCAGGACCACCGAGCCGAACTCGCCCAGCGCCTTGCTGAACGACAGGCCGACCCCGGAGAGGATCGCCGGGCCCAGGTTGGGCAGGATCACCCGCCGGAAGATCGTCCAGCGCGAGGCGCCGAGCGACGCGGCGGCCTCCTCCATCTCCCGGTCCAGCTCCATCAGCACCGGCTGCACCGCGCGCACCACGAACGGCAGCGTCACGAACACCAGCGCGAGGGTGATGCCGATGCGGGTGAAGGCGATGTCGATGCCCGCCGGCCCCCGCGGCCCGTACAGGGCCAGCAGGGTCAGGCCCGCCACGATCGTGGGCAGCGCGAACGGCAGGTCGATCAGCGCGTCGATCATCTTGCGCCCGGGGAAGCGGTCGCGCACCAGCACCCAGGCGAGCACCGTGCCCATGACGCCGTTGACGATCACGGCCGCCAGCGACAGCCCGAACGTGAGCTCCAGCGCCGCCTGCGCCTGCGGGCTCGTCACGTCGTCCCAGAACGCGCCGAGGCCGTTCTCGAAGGACTTCGACGAGACGGCCGCGAGGGGGATGAGCACGATCAGGCTCAGATAGAGGGTGGCGATCCCGAAACCCAGCAGGGTCCCGGCGCCGTAGCGGCCGGAACCCCGGGCGGACCGGGACGCCCCGGCCGGCGCGGAGCCGGCCGGGGGCGCGACGGTGCTACTCAATCGGCGTGCCCTGGTTCTGGAAGATCTTGGCGACCACGCCGTTGTCGCGGTCGAAGAACTCCTCGTTGACCTTCTCCCAGCCGCCGAGGTCCTCGATCGTGAAGAGCTTGGCGGGCTTCGCGAACCTGAAGTCCTTCGCGACCGTCGCGTCGACCGGGCGGTAGCCCGCCTCGCCGAACGCGCGCTGGCCGTCGGCCGAGAGCGTGTAGTCCACGAAGGCCCGCGCGGCCTCGGCGTTGCCCGAGGAGCTCGTCACGGCGATCGGGTTCTCGATCAGCAGCGTCTGCTCGGGCACGACGAAGTCGATCTTCTCGCCCTTCTCCCGGGCCAGGATCGCCTCGTTCTCGTAGGCGAGCAGCACGTCGCCCTTGCCGGCGACGAAGGTCTGCAGGGCCTCACGGGCGCTCTTGTCCTGCACGGACACGTTGGCGTAGAGCTGCCGCAGGTACTCCTGCGCCTGAGTGGGGGTCTTGCCCAGCTGCAGCTGCGCGCCGTAGGCGGCCATCGTGTTCCACTTCGCGCCGCCCGAGGTGAAGACGTTCGGGGTGAGCACGTCGACGTCCTCGCGGAGCAGGTCGTCCCAGGTGCGGATGTTCTTGGGGTTGCCCTCGCGGACGGCGAACACGACCACCGAGTTGCTCACCATGCCGCGCGTCGGGCCCGCGGCCCAGTCGGCGGGGACGAGGTCGGCCTTCACGAGGCGGTCGACGTCGGGGGCGAGCGAGAAGGCCACGATGTCGGCGGGGAGCCCGCCCTCGACGGCGCGGCTCTGCTCGCCGGACGCGCCGTAGGACTGCTCGAACTCGACGCCCTGACCGCCCGGGGTGGCCTGGAACGCGGGGATCAGCTTCTCGTAGACCTCCCGGGGCGTGGAGTAGGAGACGAGCGTGATCTTGCCGCCCGCCGAGTCGCCGCCGGTGCCGCTGCCCGATGCGTCGTCGTCGCCGCAGGCCGCCAGGGCGGCGACCAGCGCGAGCGCGAGGAGCAGGGCGAGTGCGACCAGGGACCGGCGCGGTCCGCGATGTGCCATGTGGGGGTCCTCCAGGATCAGCGGAGCCGGTGCCCGCGGGCGGGGGAGCCGGCGTCAGGGGTCAGGCGTGCATCGGTTCTGCTGATGCACCCTATAAGCAATGACGCGGGATCCTGCACGCGGGGGGCCCCGAGGTCAAGGCCCGCTCCACCCCCGCGCGTCCGTCTCCCGGCCCGGAGCGCGGCGCCTCCCACTCCCGCTGCCCCTCGCGCCCAGTGCAGGGGGTGGAGGGCGGGGACGCCGCCTCAGCCGGCGGCCGCGGCGGCGAGGTGCACCGCCCCGACGGCGAGGGCGACCGCCCCCAGCCCCCGCCGCAGCAGCCGTTCGTCCATCCGGGCGGACAGCCGCGCGCCCGCCAGTCCGCCCAGCGCCCCCCCGATCCCCAGGGCCACCCCCACGTCCCAGCGCGGGGCCACCGGGCCGGTTCCCGCGCGGGCGAGCGCGAGCATCTCGAATGCCACGACGCCCGCGACCGAGGTCACCAGGGTGGTGGCCAGCGCCGCCGGCGCCACCCGGCGCGCCGGCAGGCCGAGCGCGCCCAGCGCCGGCGCGATCACCGCGCCGCCGCCGATGCCGTACGCGCCACCCAGCATTCCGGCGGCGGCCGCGACGCCCGCCCGCACCGCGCGCCCCGGTGATCCCGCCCGCGATCCGCCGGCGCGCCCCACCAGGAGCCACGCGCCGAGGGCGGACAGCACGACACCGATCAGCACCAGCACCGCCCGGCGGCCGGGCAGCACCTCCACCCGCAGCACGGCGCCGGCCGCCACCCCCGGCACGGCCCAGGCGGCCAGACCCGCGGCGAGGCGCAGGTCGAGCGCGCCGCGCCGCCAGTGCGGCAGGATCGCGCCCGGTGTGGCGATCAGGTTGTAGATCAGGTTGGTGGGCGTCACCGCGGGCGTCGGCACGCCCAGGACGCTCACCTGCACGGGCAGCAGGAACACCGCCCCCGACACGCCGGCCGGGGTGGTGGCGAGCGCGATCGCGAAGGCGCACGCGACCGCGGCGGGCAGGACGGGGTCCATCGGGCGGCAGAGTAGGGTGCGGCCGTGCGCGTGGGGATGCTCGGAGCGGGACGCGTGGGCGGCGCCCTGACCCGGGCGCTGTGCCGCGCCGGGTTCGAGGTGGTGCTCGCCAACCGCCGGGGCCGCGTCTCGCTGATGCCGCTGGTGGAGGACGTGGGCAGCGGCGCCGTCCCCGCCGCCCTGTGGGATGCCGCACGGGCGCCGATCGTGGTGCTCGCGGTCCCCTTCGACGCCGCCGAGGAGGTGCTGGCCGAGGCGGACCCGCCCCCGGGGACCATCCTGGTGGACGCCACCAACGCGTGGGGCGGGTGGGACGCCGCCCTGGGGCGCGACACCTCGAGTCAGGCGGTGGCCCGCTGGGCTCCCGGGGCGCGGGTCGTGAAGGCGCTCAACACCGTGCACGCCTCGCGGATGGCGGACGCGGCGGCCGGGGGCGCCCCGCTCGCCGTGCCGGTGGCCGGCGACGACCCGGAGGCCGTGACGCGCGTCGGCGTCGTGCTCGCCCGCATCGGGATGGAGGCGGTGCCCATCGGGCCGCTCGCCCGTGGCGAGGCGATGGAGCCCACGGGCCGCCTGTTCGGGGCGGTCGCCCCGGCGGCCGAGCTGCGGCGCCTCGCGGACGCCTGAGGCGGGGGTCCTAGAGCACGCGCGCGAGGAAGCGCCGCGTGCGCTCCTCACGGGGATCCGTCAGCACCACGCCGGGCGGCCCGCTCTCGACGACGGCGCCCTCGTCCATGAACAGCACGCGGTCGCACACCTCGCGGGCGAACGAGATCTCGTGCGTCACCACCACCATGGTCATCCCGCTGGTCGCCAGCTCGCGCATCACCGCCAGCACCTCGCCCACGAGTTCCGGGTCGAGGGCACTGGTGGCCTCGTCGAACAGCATCAGCTCGGGCTCCATGGCGAGCGCCCGGGCGATGGCGACCCGTTGCTGCTGCCCGCCCGACAGGGCCGTGGGGTTGGCGTCGGCCCGGTCGCCGAGCCCGACACGGGCGAGCAGGTCGCGGGCGCGCGACTCGGCCTCGGCCCGGGGCAGCCGCCGCACCCGGACGGGCGCGAGGGCGACGTTCTGGCAGGCGGTCAGGTGCGGGAACAGGTTGAACGTCTGGAACACCATCCCCACGCGGCTGCGGATCGCGTCCACGCGGGCCCGCCGCGCGGTGATCTCGTCCCCGCCGATCCAGACGCGCCCCGAGGTGGGCACCTCGATCAGGTTCAGGCAGCGCAGCAGGGTCGACTTCCCCGAGCCGGAGGGTCCGATCACGGCGACGACCTCCCCGCGGTCCACCTCAAGGTCGATGCCGTGCAGCACCTCGTGGTGCCCGAAGCGCTTGGTGATGCCCTCGGCGCGCAGGACCGGCCCGCCTCCGGTGGCGGGCGGGGCCGCCTCCGCGGGCGCGACCGCGGGGACCGCATCGGGTGTGGGGGCGTCCGCGCTCACGGGATCAGCACCGGGCCGCCGCCGCGCCGGCGGCGCTCACGTCCGATGTACGTGTCCACCAGGCGGATCAGCGGCAGCGTGAACACCAGGTAGAACACCGCCGCCACGGTCAGCGCGGTCGAGTTGAACTCCACCGCCTGGGTGTTGCGGGCCACGGCGACCACCTCGTTGACGGCGATCACGCCCACCAGCGAGGTGTCCTTGCTGAGGATGATGAACTCGTTCATCAGGGGGGGCAGCACCCGGCGCACCGCCTGGGGCAGCACGACCCGGCGCATCGTCTGGGCGTGCGACATGCCCAGGCTGCGGGCGGCCTCGATCTGGCCGCGCTCCACGGACTCGATACCCGCCCGCAGGATCTCGGCCATGTACGCCGCGTAGACGACGGTGAGGGCCAGGATCCCCGTCTGGAAGCCGCTCAGGTCGGAGATGACCGGGATCGGCAGGTACGGGAAGCTCAGGTAGAACAGCAGGATCACCAGCAGCAGCGGGACGCCGCGCCACAGGTCGATGTAGACGACCGCCACCGTGCGGACGACCCACGACACGGCGCGCCGCAGCAGCCCGCCGCGGCGCGCGTAGGCCTGGCGCATCAGCGCCAGCACCAGGCCGCCGATCAGGCACAGCGCCAGGCTGATCGCGGTGAGCTGGATGGTGAGCCAGAAGCCCCGGGCGAGGTCGCCGAGGTAGGGGCGCACGACGTCCCACGACAGGTACTGCTCGACGAGGACGTCCACGGCGCGTCCCTACCCCGGCCCGGCCGGCTCACTCGCCGGTCGTGGTCCCCCCGGTGGTCGCGGCGCCGGTGGTGGTGCCCGTCTGCAGCTCCTCGGCCGGCGGCTCCTCGTTGAACCACTTGCGGTAGATCTCCGCGTAGGTGCCGTCCGACTTGATCTGCGCGAGCCCTCGGTTGAAGGCGTCCCGCAGCGCGGTGTTGTCGGGCGGGAAGGCCACGCCGTAGCGCTCGGAGGGGCTCACCTTCGCGAGCACCTTCAGCTCCTTCTTGGAGGTGGTCGCGTTCGCGGAGACGGCGTAGTCGTTGACGACGGCGTCCACCCGGCCCGCGGCCAGGGCGTTGAAGGCGTCGTCCACGAGCTGGAACTGCTGGACGTCCGCCTCGGGCACGCTCAGGGCCAGCTCGCCCCCGGTGGTGCCCCGCTGCACGCCGATGCGCTTGCCGCGCAGCCGCTCACGCGCCTCGTCGGGCGTGATCGTGCCGGTCAGGTCGCCCAGGCCCTGGTCGTCGTCGGCCCGCACCATGATCGACTGGTTGGCCGTGAAGTACGGGTCGCTGAAGCCCACCACCCGCGAGCGCTCCTCGTTGATCGTGATCGAGGACGCGGCCATGTCGAACCGGCCCTGCGCCGTGGTGGTGAAGATGGTGTCGAAGGCCTGCTTCTGGAAGCGCACGTCGGTCACGCCGAACGTGGCCGCCACGGCCTTCACGATGTCCACGTCGAATCCGACGACCTCGGACGAGCCGGGCTCGGTGAACTCGAAGGGCGCGTAGGGGATGTCGCTGCCCACCAGCAGCACGCCGGGAGTGCGCAGGCCGAGGTCCGCGGCGGCCGCGGTCGAGGTGCCGGTGGCGGTGCCGCCCGCCTCGTCGTCGTCGTCCGAGCAGCCCGCGAGCACGGCGAGTGCCGCGCACAGGAGCATCACCAGCAGCAGGGGCCATCTGCGCATGCGCGTCTCCAGGGTCAGGGGTCCAGGGGAGGGCGGCATGTTAGTGGGCGACGGGCGAAGGGCGCCGGTCCGACCGCCGCACGCGGCACCTCAGCCGGCGGGCGGCCCGGCGCCGCCGGCCGGCGGCGGCACCATCGGCACGCCGGCCGCGGCGAGGGCGAGCCGGATGCGCCGGCGCAGCTCCCGCCCCACCGCCCACTGCCGGCCGGGCACGGTCTCGACCATCAGCTTCAGCTCCACGCGGCTCTCGGTGAAGGCGTCCACCCCCATCACCGTGGGCGGCGCCGCCACGTCCGGCGCCCACGTCGGGTCCGCGGCCAGCTCCTCGCCCGTCGCGCGCAGCACGGCCAGGGCGCGGTCGACGTCGGCCTCGTAGGGCACGGGCACCACCATCACGTAGCGGGAGTACACCCGGGTCGCGTTGGAGGAGACGCGGATCTCCCCGTTGGACACGACGTGGCGGGTGCCGTCCACGCTGCGCACCACGGTGCTGCGGAGCGTGATCGCCTCGACGGTCCCCTCGACGCCCGCGACCACCACGTGGTCGCCGATGTCGTACTGGTTCTCGGACAGGATGAACGTGCCCGCCACGAGGTCGCGCACGAGGTTCTGGGCGCCGAAGCCGAGCGCCACGCCGCCGATGCCGGCCGCGGCCAGCAGCGGCCCCACCGGCACGCCGGCGACCTCCAGGGCGGTGATGGCGACCACCAGCCAGATCACCACCACGCCGAGCGCGGTCAGGACGCTCGCCAGCGTCCGCGCGCGCTTGCCCGCCGGCGAGTCCCGCGGCAGCGTGCCGCGCATGCGCCGCTCCCCGCGGCGCACCAGCCGTCGCAGCAACCAGCTGGCCACGGCCCCCGCAACGACGAGGCCCGCGAAGCGGGCCAGCTCCTCCGCCCACTCCGGCACGTCGACCCCGGGCGGCGAGCCTAGACGGCGGGCACGGCCGGGTCGCCCGGCTCCTCGCCACGCCGGGGCGCGCCGGCCACACGCGCGGCGGGGGCGGGCTCCGGCGGCGCGCTGCGGGCGGGCCGCGGGGCCGACGCCGCGCGCTCCTCCGCCTCCACCGACTCCGCGAGGGCGGTGGCGGGGACCAGCGCCTCGTGCAGCGCCGCGACGGCCACCTCGAGCTCCTCGTGCCCCGGCCGCCGCGTCGTGAGCCGCTGCGCCAGCATCCCGGGCGCGGACAGGAAGCGGAAGCGGCCGCCGGACAGCCGGGCCGCCTGCCGCTGGAACTCGAAGGTGATCGCCGTGACGATCGGGGCCCCCAGCAGGCGCGTCGCGATCAGCGCGGGGTAGGTGAAGACGCCGGTCGCCGCCAGCACCGCCCCGTACACGCCGATCGACACCACCGCCGAGACGACCAGGAACGAGGTGCCGCAGCGGGGGTGGAAGCGGCTGAAGCCCGCCGCGGCGCCCGCCGTGAGCGGCGCGCCGGACTCGTGCGCGGCGATCGCCTGATGCTCGGCGCCGTGGTAGGCCAGGATCCGCCGGAAGGGCCGGAACAGGCTCACCACCATCAGCGTCCCCAGCAGCAGCAGCAGCCGGATCATCGCGTCCGCGACGATGAACGCGGCGCCGGTGAGGCCGATCTCCTTGGCGATCACGATGGGGCCGACGCGGAACGCCAGCACCTGCACGCCCGCCCCGACCAGGGCCCCGGCGCCGATCAGCGCCTTGGCGCCCGCGCCGAGCGGCTCGTCGGGCTCCCCCGCCTCCGCGGCCTTCGCGCCCCACCGCAGGCGCTCGCCCACCGCCATCGCGCGCTGGCCGGTGGAGAGGGCGGTCCGCATCGCCACCACCCCCCGCATCAGGGGCAAGCGGGTCCAGCGGCCCGTGGGCACCGGCGGGTCGAAGCCCTCGGTGAGGATCCGCCCCGTGCCCTCCTCGCGCACCGCGACGCCCACGCGCGTGCGCGTGCGCATCATGACCCCGCCGGGCAGCGCGCTGCCGCCCACCTGGCCGTCGCCCGCACCGCCCCCCGGCGCCACGGGCGTGCCCACCGCCGCCAGCGGACCCCCGCCCGCCTGCGCCACGGCCTCGGCGGCCGGGGGCACGCCCTCGGCGTCCTCCGCGGAGGCCGCGTCGGCGGGGGCGGTGCTGCGGACGGGGTCGCTCATGCTCTGCCCTCTGTCGGCGGGCGGGTCCGGGACATGAAAGCCCAGGGCGTCACGGTGGCACAGCGCGCCGGGCGCCGCACCCCCGCACCCGCCGCGCCCATGCGCCCGCCACGCCCCGCGCGGCGCGCCCCCCGCCTCACCCGGGGGCGGGGTCCCGCAGCGCCACGACGAGCTCCACGAGCTGCGCGTCGCCCAGGCCGGCCGCCTTGAGGGCCTCCTTGGCGTAGCGGCTGCTCACCTGGGCCGCCTCGGCGATGCCGTGGTCGACCTCCACCTGGAACTCGCCGCTCACGATGCGCCGCTCGTGGTCGTGGCCGGCGCCGTGCACGCTGCCCGTGCCCGGCATCGTCTCCAGCGCGCCGCGCACCCGGTCCGCCGCGTCGCCGGGCAGCTCGTGGTCGTCCCGCGCGTGGAACCTGATGGAGTAGGTGTTCACCGGCCCCCACACCCTACCCGCCCGCGGGACGGGCGACCCCGCGTCAGTCCGTCCCGCCGCCGGACCACGGTGCGGCTCCACGCGTCCCCGGGTCCTCGCCGGCGTCCCAGCGCGCCTCCCAGGCGGACAGCGCCGCCGCACCGGCCGCGGCGAGCAGCGCGTCCAGGGCCGGCACGCGGGCGGCCGGCGCCACCCGTGCCCGGGCGGTCCACCGCCACAGGGGCGCCACGGGGGCCGGCCGCACCACGCCGACGATCTCCCACCCCGGCCCCTCCGGGCCCATCGCCACGCGCGCGTCCCCGTCGTCCCCGTGCGCCCCCACGGCAAGCAGCAGGCGCCCCGCGACGTCCACCAGGTGGGGACCGGCCCCGTCCGTCAGCAGCACGGGGAGCTGCACGGGCACCAGCGCCCCGGCCCGCGCGGCGGGGTCGAGGGCGCCCAGGGCGGGCGCGGCGCGGTCCGCCTCCTCGGGCGTGAGGCCGGGGAAGCAGGGCCCGTCCCCCAGGTCGAGCGCCCAGCGCCGGGTGACGTCCGGCGCCCCGAGGGGCGCGTCCGGTGCCGGGATGCGCGGGCTCATCACCCGAGGGTGCCACGTCGGGCGCCCGCGCGCGCCGACCCGCGAAGGCGACCTGCGACCGCCGCCGGGCGGCCTCGGCCGGGCGGCGGGCGGCGGGCGGCGGGCGGCGGGCGGGTATCGTCGCCGGCGTGCGCGCCATGGTCCTCCGCGACCCCGCCCCCGCCGCCTCGCTCCCCCTGGTGCCGGCCGACGTGCCGGACCCGCGGGCCGGTCCGGGCGATCTCGTGCTGGACGTCCTGGCCTGCGCGGTGTGCCGCACCGACCTGCAGATCTGCGAGGGCGACCTCCCCGCCCGTCGCCGGCCCCTGGTGCCCGGGCACCAGGTGGTGGGCCGGGTGCGCGAGGTGGGCGACGGCGTCCGGGGCTGGCGCGCGGGAGACCGGGCCGGCGTCGCCTGGCTCGCCCAGGCGTGCGGACGGTGCCCGCGGTGCCGGGAGGGCCGGGAGAACCTCTGCGCCGACGCGCGCTTCACCGGGTGGGACGTGGACGGCGGCTATGCCGAGCGCGTGCGGGTGCGCGCCGGCTTCGCCGTGCGCATCCCGGACGCCCTGGGCGACGTCGAGGCCGCGCCGCTGCTGTGCGCGGGCGCCATCGGCGGCCGCTCCCTGGCGCTCACGGGCGTGGCACCCGGCGGACGGCTCGGGCTGTTCGGCTTCGGCGCCTCCGCCACCTACGTGCTGCAGCTGGCGCGGGACATGGACTGCCGGGTGAGCGTCTCGACGCGCTCGGCACCCGACCGGGAGCGCGCCCGCGCCCTCGGCGCCGCCTGGGCGGGCCCGGCGGAGGAGCCGCTGCCCGAGCCGGTGGACGCGGCCGTCACCTTCGCACCGGCGGGCGAGGTGGTGGTGCGCGCCCTGCGGTCGCTCGCCCGGGGCGGGACGCTGGTGGTGAACGCGGTCCACATCGACGCGATCCCGGCCTTCCCCTATGCGGACCTGTGGTGGGAGCGCACGCTGCGCAGCGTCGCCAACGTCACACGCGCGGACGTGGCCGCCGTGCTCCGGCGGGCCGCGGCGGGCGGGCTGCGGCAGGACCTGCGCCGCTACGGGCTGGAGGAGGCCAACCGGGCGCTGGCGGACCTGGCCGCCGGGCGGGTGCACGGCAGCGCCGTGCTGGTGCCGGGACACCCGCCACCCCGCCCTCCTGCCGCGACCGGGACCCGCCGATAAGGAGGGCGGGCGCGACGGCGCGCCCAGCCCGGCACCCGGACGAGGATGGTCATGTCCGCATTCCCCCGCCCCCGCCGGCGGCCCGACCCGGACGCCGCCACGGCCGCGCTGGTGGCGGCGCACGTGCGGTGGCTGACGCACTCGCGCAACGGAGCGCGGCGCGCCAACACCGGCGGCCAGACGCTGGCCGGGGCGGACCTGGGGGGCGCGGACCTGCGCCGGGCTGACCTGAGCGGCGACGACCTGCGCGGCGTGCGGATGCCCCGGGCGCGGCTGGAGCGCGCGAACTTCCGGGGCGCCGACCTGACCGCGGCCGTGCTGTCGGGCGCCGACCTCCGCGGGGCGTGCCTGTCGGAGGCGATCCTGCACGGGGCCGACCTGCGTGACGCCGACCTCACCGGCGCCCACCTGGGGGGCGCGTCCCTGCGGGGCGCGGACCTCACCGGGGCGCGCATGGACGGCGCGGTCCTGGACGGCGCCGACCTCACCGGCGCGAACATGGCCGCCACCCAGTGGGGCACCGGGCCCCTGCGCAACGGCCCGCCGGTGCCGGAGAGCGTGCACAACCTGTTCGGGGCGCGCCTGCGCGGCGCCGACATGTGCGGCTTCCGGTTGCGCGGCGCGGACCTCACCGACGCGGACCTCGCCCGCGCGGACCTCGCGGGGGCGGACCTGACCGGCGCCTGCCTGTTCCGGGCGAGCCTGGAGGGCGCCCGCCTGGCCGACGCCGAACTGCGCGGGGCCGACCTGACCTCCGCCGACCTGCGCGGCGCCGACCTGCGGGGCGCGGACCTGCGCGGCGTGGACCCGTCCGGGGCCCGGCTGGACGGCGCCGACCTGCGCGGGGCGGCCGTGGGGCCGCTCGCCGGGGCCCGCCTGGACGGCGCCGTGATGCAGGGCCTCAACCGAGACGGCGGCCTCGCCCCGCGCGCCCTGGCCGGCGCGCTGTCGGCGCGCGGCGTGGACCTGGCCGGGGCCGGGCTGGCCGGCTTCGACCTGCGCGGCCTCGACCTGCGGCGCGCCGACCTGACGCGCGCCGACCTGACGGGGGCCGACCTGACCGGGTGCCGGCTGGAGGGCGCCCGGCTCGCCGGCGCCGACCTCAGCGGGGCCCGCATGCGCGGGGCCGGCCTGCAGGGGGCGACCCTGCTGGCGGCCGTGCTGCGCGACACCGACCTGCGCGGCACCGACCTGTGGGCCGCCGACCTGACGGGCGCCGACCTGGGCCTGGCCCTGATGGACGAGGGCGACGGGGCGTCCGCCGCCGGCGCCGGGACGGAGGCGCTGGACCCGGCGGCCGCCTGAGCCCGGGGGCGCCGGCACCCGCCGTCGCCGCCGGCGCCCCCGTCCCGGCCCGGGCGTCACCGCGAGTTGCCCAGCCGGCCGGTGGCCAGCTCGATGGCGTCCTTCATCATCTCCTTGAGCGAGTTGCCGATGTCGTTGCCCCAGCCGCGGGCGGCGGTGGCGACGGCGGCGAGCAGCAGGGCCATGGTGACCACGATCCCCACGTACTCGACGGTGCCCTGACCGCGGCGGTCGCCGAGGCGCGCAGCGCGGTCGAGGACCCAGGCGTGCAGGTGGGCGGCGAGCAGGTGCGGCATGTCGTTCCTCCTCCGGTTGGTGCCCGTGCCGGGCAGGTGGATGGTCACGGGGCGTGCCGCGCGGGTGGCGCCCCGCCCGTGGCGGACGCGTCACGCCCCCGTGCCGGCGGTGTGACGGGCGGCGGCCGGCGCTGCGGACGGCGCAGGACCCCGCGCAGCGTCCGCCCGCGGGCCACCCACTCCACGACGACGCGCCCGCCGAGATGCCCGAGGTCGTGGGCGACCCGCTCGGACCCCCGCCGGTACCCCAGGCGGCGGATCTCCCGGACCCAGCCGGGCAGGCCCCGCACGCCGTCGTCGACGGCCCCCAGCTCGTCGAGCCCCGGGCGTCCCGTTCGGTCGCGGATCCACCCCACGGGGTCCTGGACGAGGTCGCGCGCCTGCCCGCCGATCTCCTCCACGGCGGCCGACGCGAACACCACCCCCAGCAGGGCGGAGCGGACCGGGGTGGAGGCGCGGGCGAACCACCGGCGCAGCCCCGAGGGGGACCGGTCCTGCGGCCACCGGAACGCGAACGAGCGCCAGATGGGCTCGATGCGGCCGGAGGGGGCCGCCGCGGGCGGGCGCGGCAGCTCGAGGGCGGCGTGGCGGGGCACGTCGGCGTGCCGGGGGAGCCAGGCGGCGAGCGCGAGGAACGTGAGCGCGACGAGGACGACCAGGGCGGCGTACTCCGCCGTCGCCTGTCCCGCGCAGGCCACCGATCGCGCGGGGCGCGGCGGGGCGTGGGCGGCGGCGGCGGACACCGGCCGACCGTACGGCGGGGACCCGTCACGGCTCAGCACAGGTCCGGGCCGCCCGTGTCGCGCGCCCGTGCAGGGGGTGGCTACACTCGGGATCCGGCCGCGAGGTGGAGGTGACCATGTCGATCATCGACGAGCTGACCCGCCAGGCGGGGCGCATCGCCGGCGACGTGCAGACGTCCATCCGGCGCGCCCGCGTGGAGGGCGAGCGGCGGCTGCTGCAGCGGCAGCACCGGGCCGCGCTGGAGGAGCTGGGCGAGCGCGCCTACGCCCTGGTGAAATCGGGCGAGCTCCCCGAGGGGCCCCTGGCCGCCGAGGTCGCCGCCGTCGAGGCCAAGCTCACGGAGATCGAGACCAAGGCCGCCGAGATCGACGGCGAGGGCGGCGAGGGCGGGACCCCGGCGCAGGACCCCGGGCCGGCGACGGCTACCGCGGAGACCTCGTCCGACCCGTCACGGGCCGCCTTCCCGATGGTGGACGGGGGCGCGGAGGAGCCCGCGGGCGAGGCCCCGCGGTCGCCGGGACCCGGGTGGGAGCAGGCGGAGCGGTTCTTCCGCAAGGGCTAGTGGCGGTTTTCCGCCCGGGCGCAGGTGGGATGTAATGTGTGCCACCATCCCGGGGTGTGGGGACGCGCCGGGGGATCAGTGAGGGAGCAGGCGCAGTGAGGCCCGAGTCCGACGTCCAGGGCGACCACCGGTCCGAGGCCCCCGCCTGCCATCGCTGCGGCCTCCCGCTGCTCGCGGACGCCGAGTACTGCCCCTTCTGCGAGCGGTGGCTCGACGAGAGCGCCGTCGCCCGCATCCTCGGCCGTCGCCGGACGGCCGTGCCGGCCCCCCGGCGAGTAGCCGGCGTGCCGGAGCGCGCGCTCCTGATGGTGGGTGCGGCGGTCTTCGCCGTCGCCGCCGTCGCGAGCGTCGTCGCGGCGCTCGCCACCTGAGCCGCCCCGCACGCGCCCGGCCCCGCCCGACCCCGTAGAGGGCGCGCGCCCGTGCCGCGGGACGCGCGCCGGCGACCATGAGGTGACCCGTGAGCAACAGCACGACCCAGGCGCATCTGCACACCACCGGCGACGAGGTGAGCGGCCGCTTCCGCTGCGCCGCCTGCGATCTCCTGATCGCCTCCCCGCGCGAGAACGACGGCCTGCTGGTGCTACCGCCCTGCCCGCTGTGCGGCAACGAGACCTGGCGGCCGGTGGCCTAGCCGGGCCCGCCGGGCGCCTGCCCTCCCCGCCCCGGGGCGGTCAGGCGCCCGGCGCCCCGCCGTCGCTGAGCTCGGCGATCAGCTCGTCCCGGGGGATGGCGATGAGGGTCTCGAAGTGGGCGCTGCCCCGGGCGCTCAGGTCGGAGGAGATCCGGGCCACGGCCAGCTCGTCCGGGGCCGTGATCACGGTGAGGAAGTCGTAGGGGCCGAGCAGCGCCCACTGCCGCACGACCCGCCCCCCGTAGGCCTCCACCTCGCGGTTCACCTCGAGCAGCCGCTCCGGGGTGCGGCGCAGGTTGGAGACGCCCTGCGACGTGAGCGTGGACAGCAGGATGAAGGTGCGCATGCCCCACCTCGCGGGTCGCCGGCCCGTGCGGCCTCGACCCCGCCAGTCTGACACGCCCCGCCGCGGCCGTCGCGCCGGAGGCGTGGGCTATGCTCGCCGCCCCTCCCCCCACTCCGCGAGGACCGCATGCGCGACGCCGACCCGACCCTCAGCGACCTCCAGCGCGCCCTGCTGGGATACGACCCCAGCGGGCTCGAGACGAGCCTGATCGAGTGGACGCGCGAGCACTGGGCCTGGGCCGCGCGCGGGATGGTGTACGCCCGCAAGGAGGCGGCCGAGACGGTGTCGGGCGTCGGCAACGTGCGGTCGGACGAGGGCAAGCTGGTCCTGGAGGTCGCGGCGCGCGTCGCCATCGCCGAGCGCGAGCTGCTGGCGCGCGCGATCGCGCACGTGCTGCCCCAGTGGCTGCAGGAGACCTACGGGCTCGTGCCCAAGGGCCTCGAGGGCGCGCAGGGCGCGGAGGGCGACGCCCCCGCCTGAGCACGCGACCCCGGGGCGCCCGGCGCCCCGGGGCGCCGGCGGGTCTCAGGCCGCCTTCGGCTCGGTGGGGTAGCCGGCCGCCGTCCAGGCGTCCCAGCCGCCCACCAGCACGCCCACCCGCTGGCGGCCGTGGTCGAACGCCCACATCGCGATCTTCAGGCTCGTGGCCTCGCCGGGGCGGTCGTCGTAGAAGATCAGCTCGCGGCCCTCGGGCAGCCCCGCGATCTCCCGCTCGAACTCCATCGGGTCGATCCGCACCGAGCCCCTGATCTGCTGGTCGGCCTCCCGGTAGCCGCGGTCGCGCACGTCGACGGGCAGCACCGAGTCGCCCATACGGAACGAGGCGAACAGGTCGACCGGCTGCCAGCGCGACACGTCATCCCAGGCCATGCTCCCCCCCGTCGTCGGACCGCGCGAACAGTACCGGCAGCGCGGTGCCCACGCGGGCGGGCCGCGGATCGCGGGAGGCGATCCCGCTCCGCGTCAGGCCATCAGCTCCAGCACGGAGCGCGCGTGGCCCGCGGGCTTGACCTTGCGCAGGGCCTGCTCGATCGTGCCGTCCGGCCCGATGACGAAGGTGCTCCGCTCGACCCCCATGTACCGGCGGCCGTACATCGACTTCTCCACCCACACGCCGAACGCCTCGGCCAGCGTGTGGTCGGGGTCGGACAGGAGGGTGAAGGGGAGGCCGTGGGTGTCGCGGAAGCGCCGGTGACTGCTGATCGGATCGGGGCTCACCCCGATCACCCGCGCGCCCGCCGCGTCGAAGTCCGGCGTCAGGTCGCGGAACTCGCACGCCTCGACCGTGCAGCCGCTGGTCGCGTCCTTGGGGTAGAAGTAGAGGACCACCCGCCGGCCCGCGAGGTCGGCGAGCGAGACCGTCGAGCCGTCGTCGGCCTGCAGCGCGAAGTCCGGGGCGGGATCGCCCGGCTGGGGTGCGGACACGGTGTTCCTCCGGTCGCGGGGCGGGCCTCCGACTGTATCCGCGGGCGATGAGCGGCCGCGCGGGGGATCCCGCCGGGGAGGGGGTGCGCCGGGCGCGGCGGGGGGAGCACGCGGCGCTGGCCGCGGTGCTGCTGGACGCGCTCGGCTCCAAGTACCGGCCGGCGCTGGGGCCGCACGCGGAGGCGGCGCTGGGCGAGCTGATCGCCGCGGAGCTGGAGGCGGGCGCGCACGGGTACCTGGTGGCCGAGCGCGACGGCCGCGTGGTGGGCGCCGCGCACCTGGCCACGGCGGAGGACCCGCCCCCGCCCCCCGCGCTGGACACCCTCGTGCGCACCTGCGGGCGCGTACGGGCCCTGTGGGCGCTCGCCACGCTGTCGCTGCTCGGCCACGGCGGGCTGCAGCGCGACGAGGCCCACGTCAGCGAGCTGGCGGTGCGCGCCGACGCCCGCCGCCGCGGCGTCGCCCGCAGCCTGCTGCACGCCCTCGACGACGAGGCCCGCGCGCGCGGCAAGCGCCGCGTGACGCTGTGGGTGACCTGGGAGAACGCGGCCGCGCGCGCCCTCTACGCCGGTCACGGCTACCGGGAGGTGCGCCGCGAGCCCTGGCGGGTGGGCCGGTTCGTCTTCGGGGCCCGCGGCGCGGTCCTCATGGAGCGCAGGCTCGCGGGATGAGGCGCCCGCCGCGCCCGCGCCCCGCCCTGCGGCGCGAGCTGCTCCTGTGGGCCGTCGCGCTGCTCGCCGCGGCCGCGGCGACCCTCCTCGCCGTCGTCGCGGGGGCACGCCTCGGCGCGGGGCTCACGCTGGGGGTGGCGGTGCTGCTGGTGGTCGTCGTGGGCGTGACGGGCTGGCGGGCGCGGCCGGGCGCCCCCGTGCCCCCGCGCCGGCCCCCGCGACCCGGTGCGCCGCCGCCGGGCACCCGCCGGCGGGGAGGAAAAGCGCGCCCCCGCCCGTAGTGGTGAACCCGGCGGGTCTCCGCCGGACCCGAGCCCCGAGGATGCCCGTGCCTGACCGTCCCGGTCGCGAGATCCCGCGCACGCTGACCGCCAGCGAGGCGGCGGCCCTGATCGGCGTGAGCGTCGCGACCGTCCGCGGATGGGCGGACAGCGGCCTGCTGCCCTCGCACCGCACCATCGGCGGCCACCGGCGGTTCGAGCTCGCGGAGCTGCGCAGCTGGCTGGCGGCGCGGGGTGCCCCCGTGGCGGAGCGCCTGCGCCCGCGCGCGCCGGCCGGGGAGGCGCTGCCGCCCGCCCCGCGGCTCGCGCGCGTCCTGAACGCCCGCACCGAGCGGATCGTCGCGCGGGTGGAGGGGGGCTACGACCCGGCGGTGCCCGCCCCCGTGCCGCGGTCCACCGACGCGGCCCTGCGCCGGGCGACGGTGCGCTTCCTGCGCGTCGCCACGGCCGCGCTGGAGAGCGGGCGGCTCGCCAGCTCGATCGGGCGGGCGGAGCTCGCCGGGTACCGCGCGGGCCTGCAGGGGGCGGCCGGGCTCGGGGTCGCCCTCGAGCTCACCCGCGTGATGGTCGCGATGGCGACCGAGGCCGAGGAGGCGGCCGCCCAGGGCGCGGCGGACGGGCCGCACGCGCTGCCGGCCCTGCTGGCGGTGGGCGATGCGATGCAGGCCGCCGTGCTCAGCGGCCTGCTCGCCGCCCGGGAGGAGTCGGCCGGCGGCACGCCGCTGCGGCCGGCCGACGTGGGCGAGCCCTGGGAGGGCTGAGGGGGCGGGGGCGTCCGGGCCCGGACGTAGACGGAGCCCCGTCGCCGGGGCTCCGTCCGTAGCGGGCCTGTAAGCCGGATTCTGTCGAGGGCAGCCATCCATCTGGGACGCCCGTCGCCGGACGCCTCATGCGGCCCACCTGGAGCTGGGCGAGCAACCCGTGACGCTCCGTTTCGGCCTTGCACCGGGTGGGGTTTGCCCAGCCGGCCTGTCACCAGACCGCTGGTGCGCTCTTACCGCACCTTTTCACCGTTGCCGCGGATCCGGGGACCCGGGCTGTGTCGTTTCTGTGGCACTTTCCCTGGGGTTTCCCCCGCTGGCCGTTAACCAGCACCCTGCTCTGTGGTGTCCGGACTTTCCTCGAGGTGGTCACCCACCCCGCGGCTGCCCGGCCCGCGCCGCGAGTGTAGCGAGACGCCGGCGCCGTCCCGCCGCCCGGTGCCGACGACTTGGCAGCGCGCGCGCGCTGAGGTAGCGTGCCGAGGAACAGGTGTTCGATCGGGAGTGCCGATGGCGAAGCTCAGCGGCAGGCAGGCCGAGATCCTCGAGTTCATCGCGCAGCACACACGGGAGCGGGGCTACCCGCCCACCGTGCGCGAGATCGGGCGCGCCGTCGGCCTGGCGTCACCGTCCACGGTGCACGCGCACCTGGCCAAGCTCGCGGACGCGGGCCTCATCCGGCGCGACGCCACCAAACCCCGCGCGATGCTGGTCAACGGCCCCCGCGACGCAGAGCGGGCGCGCCCCCGGGGCCTGCCGCTCGTCGGCGCCGTCGCCGCGGGCATGCCGCGCCTCGCGGAGGAGCACGTCGAGGACTGGGTGGAGACCCCCTTCACGGCCGACTTCCTGCTGCGCATCACCGGCGACTCGATGCGCGACGCGGGCATCCTCGACGGCGACCTCGTCGCTGTCACCCGCACGTCGACGGCGTCGGGTGGCGAGATCGTCATCGCCCTCGTGGAGGACGAGGCCACCTGCAAGCGCCTGCGCTTCCGCGAGGGCCGCGTGGTGCTGCAGCCGGAGAACCCGGACTACCCCGAGATCGTGCCGGACGAGGTCACGCTGCTGGGCCGGGTCGTCGGCGTGCTGAGGACGCTCTAGCCACGGGCGGGCGCCGGGGATGCGGTACACTCCCCGGCGCCCTGCGGCTGTGGCGGAATTGGTAGACGCGCAAGGTTGAGGGCCTTGTGACCCTTGGGTCGTGGAGGTTCAAGTCCTCTCAGCCGCACTTGGACGGAAGGCCCGCATCGGCGGGCCTTCTTCGTTCCGGGGCCGTCCCCCGGGCCCGGACGGGTCCCCGTTGACGCCGCCCGCGGCAGGGCGGAGGGTGGCGGCGGGGCCACGGGCGGGTGGCCTCGGCGCTTCGGACCCGCGGCGTGGCCGTATGCCCCGGCCCGCTCGGGGCGCCCCGTGGGTCCGGAGCGACCCCGCGCGCCGGCCGAACGGGCCACCCGCGCGGGGACGCAGGGCCTGAGCGAGGCCGGCCGCCCTCACGCCCGCCGGTGCCGGCCGGCGGACGCAGCGGCCCCCCCGGGCGGGGGCGGGGCCGGGGCGTCCCGGAGGGGACCGCAGGCGGGACGACGACGGGCACGGCGGTGCCAGCACCTCCCGGCCGGGAGGCGATCGGGATCGCGGACACCCCGCCCGGCCGCGACGTGCACCGCGCGCCGCCCTCGGGCCCGTCGACGTGCGCCCGTGTTCGCCGCGGCCCACAACCGGCATGGGGGCGGCCGGGCGGCCGCGGGGCAGGCGCATGCGCCCGAGGCCGGGCGGCGGGCGCCGCACCCGGGCCGGGCGTGCTCCCGCCGGGCCCTCCCCGCCGCCGGGCGGCGACCGACGTCGCGGCCTCCTAGTGGCCCTCGACGAACGCGAACCGATCCCGCAGGTTCGTCACCGAGAGCAGGCGCGCGACGCACGGTGCCGGCGCATGGAGCGCCAGGCGCACGCCGAGGCGCTGCCGGAGGTCGAGGAGCGCGTGGACACCGCAGGAGTCGATGTACCCGACCTCGGACAGGTCGAGGACGACCGGCTGCCCGGGATGCGCCGCCGCGGCGGCATCCACACCCCGGACCAGGTCCTGCCGGGTCGCCAGATCGAGCTCGCCGCCGACCCCGACCACGAGCACCGACGGCCGCGGCTGCAGCACGAGCGAGAGGGCCGCGGTGGTCCCGGGAGGGGCGTCGCCTGCCACGTGTGCCCCTCGCCTCGTGTATGTGCGATCGCTCGCCTCCACCGTCGCAGTCGCGGAGGGGCCGCGCATCCGGGCTCACCCGCGGATCCCCCGCCCGGCGCCGGCGTGAGGTTCCTCTACCGGCACGTGCACCGCGGGCCGGGCACCGCGAGACTGCCGGTGCACCGTCCACCAGGCCCCGGAAAGGATTCCCATGGCCTCGCCGCTCCTCCCCGCCGTCGCCCGCCGGCCGCTGGCCGCCCTGGCCGCCGTCACCGCCCTGGCCGCCGTCGCCGTCGCGGCCCCCCAGGCCTCCGCGCTCACCTCGGACGCCACCGCCTGCGGGCAGGAGTTCAGCCAGGTGTTCGCGCCCTGGAACGACCGCGACTACTACACCCTCGCCCAGGGCGGGGACTTCGAGCAGGCCGACGCGGGCTGGCGGTACTCGGGTGACGCCGCCGTGGTGGCCGACGACGTGGACAACAGCGGCACGGGCGCCGACCGGCACAGCCTGCGCCTGGGTGCCGGCGGCACGGCGGTGACCCCGCCCGTGTGCGTGACCGACGCGCACCGCACCATGCGCTTCTTCGCCCGCGACCTCGCGGACCGCTCGGGCAACTCGGCCCTGAGGGTCGAGATGATCTACACCAACGCCAACGGCAACCTCCAGGTGAAGGCGATCGACAACCTGACGCCCTCCACCGCTTGGGCCCCCACCAAGGTGCTGCGGCTGGACACCTCCAAGTACTACGGGGAGCTCGCCACCGCCGAGGTGCGCTTCCGCTTCACCGCCGGCAAGGGGTCGTCAGTCCTGATCGACGACGTGTTCGTCGACCCGCGCCTGCGCTAGCCACGGCATCCCGGCGCCCCGCGACGACACGGGGACGGAGGGCGCGTGGTGCCCCGCGTCACCCGACGGAAGCCGGGCCACCCCGCCACGTCGTCACCCGCCGCGGCCCGTGCCGGCGCGGCTCGACCTGCGCCCGCAGGCGCGCGCCTCTCCCCCGCGCCCGCCGCCCGCCTCCCGCAGGACGTCCGCGCAGAGCCCGGAGAGGAACGTCCGCGCGGAGGTCGTGTCCCGCAGCCGCAGGACGGGCGGCGGCGGCGCGGCGGCGGCGGGCCGGCCGGCGATGCCGGCGGGCCCGCGGACGTCGCGGGGGTGCAGGATGCCCGCCGCGCTCCGGGGACGGCAGCAGGTGCACCGCCAGCCCGTCCGCGGCGGACGCGCGGTGCGCGTCCGCCACGGACCGGATCGCCGCCGCGCGGGACCGTCGACGCCGCGCAGGTCGAGGACGAACCGCCCGGCGGCCCGCCGGGCTCAGTCCTTGGCGACCGCGACGAACGCCAGCGCGGTGAAGATGCCGAGCAGGAAGCCCGCCGCCCCGGCCATCATCGTCGACCACGTCCCCGCGGCGGTCGCGGCGTTGGTGGCGGCGTGGCCCGCCTCGGTCGCGGCCTGGGTCGCCTGCGCCCCCCCGAGCTCGGCCTGCATGACGGCCTGGGTCGTCTTCAGGTCCTGTACCTGCTGCTGAAGGTCGTTGGTGCTCATGGCCTGCTCCTCGCTGTGGTGCGTGGCGTCCTGTCCGTAACCGGTCACACGGTCCTCTCGACGGGGCGGCCCCGTTCCGGGGACGGCGTCATCTGCCCCGGAGGTGGTGCACGGAAACGACCTCGGCCCCGGCGGCGCTCGGGATCAGCCCTCGACGTGCGCCGGCAGGGCGGCGCCGACGCCGGTGCGGCCCAGCAGGTCCTCCACGTACGAGAGCACCTCGTCCACGGGCACCTCGTCGATGAACGAGGGGTTGTGGCGGCACCGCCCGCCCGCCGTGCGCTCGGGCCACCGGTCGCCGGTGCAGTCCACGCCGCAGACCGGGCACGTGAGGCGCCACGACACCGCGGCGCGGTGGAGGTCGCGCGCCACCGGCCCACCGTTGATGAGGTTGCCGATCCAGTAGAGGCCGACGGTGGGCGTGCCCACGGCGCGCGCCAGGTGCAGCGGACCGGTGTCGTTGGACACCACCACCGCCGCGTCGGCGAGCACCGCGGCGAGCCCGCCGATCGACACGTCGCCCATGAGGACCCGCACGGGGACGCCGGCCGCGGCGCGGACGGCCTCCACCACCTCCGCCTCGGAGGGCACGCCCGTGACGATCACGTCCATGCCGCGCTGCGCGAGCGTGCGCGCCAGCGCGCCGAACCGCTCCTCCGGCCAGCGCCGGCGGGGGTCGGTGGCGCCCGGGTGCAGCAGGGCGCGCGGGCGGCCCGGGGGGCCGAGGACCGCCTCCGCCTCCGCCCGGTCGGCCGGCGTGACCGCCAGGCGCGGCTCGAGCACGACCGGGGGCGCGCCCACCAGGGCCACGGCCTCGAGGTACCGGAGCACCTCCGGCTGGTAGTAGACGTACGCGATCCAGCGGTCCAGCGGGGGGGCGTCCTCGGCGCGCAGCCCGGCGGTGACGCGGGCCCCCAGCGACGCGACGAAGGGGTTGCTGAAGCGCCCGCCCCCGTGCAGCTGCAGCGCGATGTCCGGCGGCTCCGCCCGCATCGCGGCGAGCCACGCCGCGACGTGGTCCTCCGGATCGGGCGGGCCCCCGCGCACGCCGGGCACGCGCGGGACCACCGCGACGCGGTCCACGGGACCGGGACGGCCCGCCAGGAACGGGGCGTGCCAGGCGTCGCCGAGCAGGGTGATCTCCGCGCCGGGGTACGCCGCGCGCAGGGCCTCCAGCGCGGGCACCACGAACAGGTAGTCCCCCAGGGCGTTGGCGCGCAGCACGGCGATGCGCCGGACGCCGGGGACGAGGTCCCGCACCGCCGAGGAGCCCGGGGCGACGGCGGGGGCCGGGGTCACGGGGTCGCCTCCGGCAGCAGGGGCGCGGTGCCGTCGAACACGCCGAGCGCGAGGGGCGCGTCCACGGGGCGGTCGGGCACGGTGGTCTCCAGCTGCAGGTGGTGGGCCCGCGAGGGCAGCACGCCCGCGCCCCCCGCGCGCGCCATGACCCGCCACTGCGCCAGCACGTCCTCCCCCGCGTGGAGCTCGGGCAGATCGGCCCAGAAGCCGAAGCCGCCGGCCTCACGCAGGGCCGCGGCGTCGTAGAGCACGCATCCCCCGATCCAGGCCACCCGGTACAGCACGGCGTCCTCCGGGCCCAGGTGCATGCGGCGGGCGGCGTGCACCACGTTGGCCGCGCTGTGCAGGTGGTGCCGCTCCCACGCGGGGGACGACGGCGTCATCAGCTCGGGGACCACCGGCCCGTTCCACACCTCCAGCGCCTGCTGGTGCGGGCGCTCGTCGGCGAGGTGGCTCGCCCCGATGAGGCCGTAGCCCACGAACCCGCACCGGGCGCGCCCGATGGCGTCCACGAGGACCTCGAGGGCGTCCGGCAGCAGGAGCACGTCGTCGTCGAGGAAGAGCACGTACGGCGCCGTCGCGCGGTCGAGCAGCGACTGCCGGTGCTCCGCGAGCCCGCGCCGGGGGTGACGGACCATCTCGACCGCCACGCCCCGCATCGCCAGCGCGCGGGCGACGGCCCGCGCCTCGGCCCCGTCCACCGACGAGGGCGGCTCGCCCTGGTCGGACACCACCACCCGCGCGGGCGGGGTGGTCTGGGACACCAGCCCCGCCAGCGTGACGGCGAGCGCCGCCGGACGGCGGTAGGTGGGGATCAGGACGTCGACGGCGGGACGGCCGGTGCCCTCCCGGCCGGGCTCAGGCACCGGCATGCGCCCCCGCGATGCGGCGGAGGACCTCGCGGGTGGAGCCCTCGGCGCCCGGTTCCAGGATGTGGACCTCCGCGCCGGCGGCACGCGCCGTGGCGGCCTCGGGCGGCGCCGGCGCGCCGGGCAGCAGCGCCTTCACGTACACCGACGGGGCGAGGGCGCGCACCACGTCGCAGGCGGTGTCCCCCGGGTACGCGACCACCTCGTCCACGCAGCCCAGGGCCGCGATCACCCTCCGGCGCGCCTGCAGGTCGAGCACGGGCCGCCCCTCGCCCTTCAGGCGGCGGACGCCGGCGTCGTCGTTGAGGGCGACCACCAGGAGGTCGCCGAGCCCGCGGGCCCGCTGCAGGAACGCCACGTGCCCGGCGTGCAGCAGGTCGAAGCAGCCGTTGGTGAGCACGACGCGCGCGCCGGCGGCCCGGGCGCGCTCCACCCGCGCACGCACGGCCGCGAGGCCGCCGCCCCCGGGCTCGGCCGCCGGGGCCGCCGCCACGTCGCCGGCGCGGGCCACGGCGGTGCCGCCGCGGGCCACGGCGGCGGCGGCGGCGTCGGCCGCGGCCACCGCGGCCTCCACCGGCGACGCACCCGCCCCGAGCCAGCAGGCCACCACCGCCGTGAAGACGTCGCCCGCCCCCACGCCCGAGGCGCCGGGCACGGCCCGCACGGCGACGTGCGCCACCGGCGCCCCCGGGGGCATCACCAGCACCCCGTCCTCGTCGAGCGTGGTCATCACGGTCTGCGCGCCGGTCGCCCGTCGCAGCCACGCCGCGCGCCGGGCGAGGCGCTCGCGGGGGGGCAGGTCGGGCGCCCGCCCCGCCGCGGCGGCGCCGAGCAGGGCCAGGGCCTCGGCGGCGTTCGGCGTCACCGCGTGCGGCGACAGGCCCCGCCACGCGGCGAGGCGGGCGGAGTCGACCACGCGGACGCCGGCCGAGGCGGCGCAGCGCTCCAGCACCCGCCGGGCGCGCGCGTCGAGGCAACCGGCCTCGTAGTCGGCCACCACCAGCACGTCGGCCCAGGAGGCGGCGTCGCGCAGGGCGCCGGCCAGCCGGCCGGCGGCGACGTCGCCCGCCGGGGCGTCGTCGCCGTGGTCGAGGCGCGCGAGCAGCCGCCCCTCGGCCAGGATGCGCTCCTTCACCTGCGTGCGCCGGCCCGGCTCGCGGATCAGCCCGCCGGTGTCGACGCCCACCCCCGCGAGGCCGGCGACCAGCCGGCCGCCCGCGTCGTCGTCCCCCGCCAGCCCCACGTACCGCGTCCGGGCCCCCAGGGCGGCCACGCTGCGCGCCACGTTGGCGGCGCCGCCCGGCGCGTCGTGCTCGTCCGTGAGGCCCACCTTCGGGGCCGGGGCCTCCCGGCACGTGCCGCGCAGGGCGCCCTCGCGGTAGCGGTCGAGCAGGGCGTCGCCGACCACGGCGACGCGGAGCGCGGGGAGCGCGCGGAGGACCTCGGTGGCGTCGGGCACGCCCGGCCCCTTCCCCCCAGGGCCGTCGCGAAACTGCCGCCCGCTACCCAGCGCCCCATTTTTCAATCGAGAAGAAGCGAAAGAAAAGGGTTTTGCCCCAGACTGCCCGGGGAAGGGCCGGGGCGCGCCGGAGCGGCGCCCACACGGCGGGAGGTCTGGTTTGGGGCGGGTTCGCGACGGGTGCCACGTCCTGGTCGCACGGCAGGACAACGACGGCGACGTCCTGCTCTCCGGTCCGGCGGTCCGCGCCGTGGCCGCGCGGGCGGGGCGCGTGACGCTCCTGGCCGGACCCCGCGGGCGACAGGCCGCCGCCGCCCTCCCCGGCGTCGACCACGTCGAGGTGGTGCGGGCCCCCTGGATCGACCCCGAGCCCACCCCGGTCGCCCCCGGCGACATGGAGGCCGTGGTGGCCCGCCTGGCGGACCTGCGGGTGGACATGGCCCTCGTGCTGACCTCGTACCACCAGAGCCCGCTGCCGCTCGCGCTGCTGCTGCGGATGGCGGGCGTCCCCTGGATCGGCGCGATCAGCGACGACTACCCGGGGTCGCTGCTCGACCTGCGGCACCGCGTGCCCGACGACGTGCACGAGGTGGAGCGGGCGCTGTCGCTGGTGACCGCGGCCGGCTTCCCCCCGGCGCCGGGCGACACGGCCCTGCGGGTCCGGCGGGGCGGACGCGCGCCCGACGGCCTGCCCGAGGGTTACGTCGTGGTGCACCCCGGCGCGTCCGTCCCCGCACGGGCCTGGCCGGCCGCGCACAACACCGCCCTCGTCGGGCTGCTGACGGCCGCGGGCCTGCCGGTCGTGGTGACCGGCGGCCCCGGGGAGACCGCGCTCACCGCCGCCGTCGCGGCCGGCGGGGCGCCGGGCCGCGCGATGGACCTGGGCGGTCTCACCGACTTCGCCGGGCTCGCCGAGGTGCTCGCCGGCGCACGGGCGGTGGTGGTGGGCAACACGGGGCCCGCGCACCTGGCCGCCGCCGTGGGCACCCCCGTCGTGTGGCTGCACGCGCCGACCGTGCCGGAGGTGCGCTGGCGGCCGTGGCGGGTGCCCTACGTCCGCCTGGCCCACGACGTACCCTGCGCGGGTTGCCGGGCCCGTGTGTGCCCGGTGCCCGCCCACCCCTGCCTGTCGGCCGTGACGCCCGCGCAGGCCGCCGACGCGCTCGCCGGGCTGGTGGGCGTGCCCGTCCCCGCGGAGGTCGCATGCGCATCCTGAGCTGGCACGTCCACGGCGCCTGGAGCACCGCCTTCGTCCACGGGGCCCACGAGCACCTGGTCCCGGTCACCCCGGACCGCGGACCGGACGGGCGCGGCCGCCCCACGACCTACAGGTGGCCGGAGCGGGCGCGCGAGGTGACCCCCGAGGCCCTGCGCGACGCCGAGTTCGACGTGGTGCTGCTGCAGCGCCCGCACGAGCTGGAGCTGTGCGAGCGGTGGACCGGCCGCCGGCCGGGCCGGGACGTGCCCGCCGTCTACGTGGAGCACAACGCCCCGCAGGGCCGGATCGCCGAGATGCGCCACCCGGTGGCCGACCGCGACGACCTCGTCCTCGTGCACGTCACGCACTTCAACGCGCTGTTCTGGGACGCGGGCGGCACCCCCGTGCGGGTCGTGGAGCACGGCATCCCGGACCCCGGCCACCTGTACTCGGGCGAGATCCCGCACGCCTGCGTGGTGATCAACGAGCCCGTGCGGCGCGGGCGGGTCACCGGCACGGACCTGCTCCCCCGGCTCAACGGGCAGGTGCACATCGACCTCTTCGGGATCGATTCGGAGCTGCTCGGCGGCGCCGGCGACGTCCCGCACGCCCGGCTGCTCGCCGAGATGGCGCGCCGGCGCGTGTACCTGCACCCGGTCCGCTGGACCTCCCTCGGACTGTCGCTGATCGAGGCGATGCACCTGGGGATGCCCGTGGTCGCCCTCGCCACCACCGAGGTGGCGGATGCGGTCCCCCCGGCGTGCGGCGTCGTCTCCAACCGGATCGACGTCCTGCGCGACGCGCTCGCCGGCTTCGCCCGCGACCCCGACCTCGCGCACCGCGCGGGGGCGGCGGCGCGTGAGGTCGCACTCGCCCGGTTCGGCCTGGAGCGGTTCCTGGCCGACTGGGACACCCTGCTGCAGGAGGTGGTCCGATGAGGATCGAGATGGTCTCCGAGCACGCGAGCCCCCTGGCCGCGCTCGGTGGCGATGACGCGGGAGGCCAGAACGTGCACGTGGCCGCCCTCGCGCTCGCCCTCGCCCGGCGCGGGGCGGAGGTGGTGGTCCACACCCGCCGCGACGACCCCGGCCTCCCGGACCGCGTGGAGATCGCCGAGGGCGTCACCGTGGCCCACGTCGACGCCGGCCCGCCCGCTTCGATGCCCAAGGACGCCCTGCTCCCGCACATGCCCGAGTTCGCGGGGCGCCTGTCGGCCGAGTGGTGCGCCTCGCCCCCCGATGTCGTGCACTCCCACTTCTGGATGTCCGGCCTGGCCGCCCTGTGGGCGGCGCGCCCGCTGGGGATCCCGGTGGTGCACACCTTCCACGCGTTGGGCGTGGTGAAGCGGCGCCACCAGGGCGACGCCGACACCTCCCCGCCGGACCGCCTGGACCTGGAGCGGCGGATCGTGGACGAGTGCGACCGCATCGTCGCCACCTGCTCCGACGAGGTCTTCGAGCTCATGCGGATGGGCGCCGACCGCCGGCGCGTCTCGGTGGTGCCGTGCGGCGTGGACGTCTCGCGCTTCCGCCCGGACGGTCCGGTGGCGCCCCGGGGCACGCGGCCCCGGATCGTCGCCCTGTCGCGCCTCGTGCCCCGCAAGGGCGTGGACGACGTGATCCGGGCGATGGGCCTGGTGCCCGACGCGGAGCTGCTGGTGGTGGGCGGCCCGGCGCCGGCCATGGTGGCCCATGACCCCGAGTGCCGCCGGCTCATGGAGATCGCCCGCGCGGAGGGCGTGGCGGACCGGGTCGAGTTCCGGGGCGCCATGCCCCGCGAGGCCGTCCCGGCCCTGCTGCGCAGCGCGGACGTGGTGGCGTGCACGCCCTGGTACGAGCCCTTCGGCATCGTGCCGCTGGAGGCGATGGCCTGCGGCGTCCCGGTGGTCGCCACCCGTGTCGGCGGGCTGGTGGACTCGGTGGTGCACGAGGTCACCGGGCTGCACGTGCCGCCGCGCGACCCCGAGGCCCTGGGCCGCGCGCTGGCGGCGCTGGTGGCGTCGCCGGAGCGGCGCCGGGCCATGGGGCAGGCCGGCGCGCGGAGGGCCCGGGAGCGGTTCGGCTGGGACCGCGTGGCGGGCGCCACGCTGGACGCCTACGGCCGCGCGGTCGAGGCGGCCGCGCCCGCCGGTGCCATGTCGGCCCGGGGGACGGCGCTGTGAGCGCGGTGCGCGAGCACGTCGGCCGCCTGCAGAGGGCCCTCACCGCGGTGGAGCGCGACGCCGACCTGCTGGAGTCATGGGGCACCGACCTCGGGCGGGTGCTGCTGCGCGGCGGGCGCCTGCTGGCGGCGGGCAACGGCGGCAGCGCGGCCCACGCCCAGCACCTGACGGGCGAACTGGTGGGGCGTTACCGGACCGAGCGGCGGGCGCTGTCGGCGCTGGCCCTGCACGCGGAGACCACCAGCCTCACGGCGATCGTCAACGACTACGGTGCGGAGGCCGCGTTCGCGCGCCAGGTGGAGGCCCACGGCCGGCCGGGCGACGTGCTGCTGCTGATCTCCACGTCCGGGCGCAGCCCGAACCTGCTCACGGCGGCGGCGGCCGGCCGGCGCGCGGGGCTCGAGGTGTGGGGCATGACCGGCCCGCGGCCCAGCCCCCTGGGGGACTGCTGCGACCGGTGCATCGCGGTCGACGCCGAGACGACGGCGACGATCCAGGAGGTGCACCAGGTCGTGGTGCACCTGCTCTGCGCCGCCGTGGACGCGCACATCGCCGCCCGTGACGAGCGGCCGCTGCGGCTGGTGGGCGGGGGATCCGCGTGAGCGGACGCCGGCCGCTGCTGGTGGTGGGCGACGCGCTGCTGGACGTGGACCTGGACGGGGAGGCGCGCCGGCTGTGCCCGGACGCCCCCGCACCCGTGGTGGACGCCCCCCGGGAGAATGCGCGCCCGGGCGGCGCGGGCCTGGCGGCCTGGATGCTGGCGCGCGACGGGCACGACGTGACGCTGGCCACCGCGCTGGGCGACGACGACGCCGGCCGGCGCCTGCGGGGGCTGCTGGAGGAGCGCGGGGTGCGGGTGCTGGACCTCGGCGGCGCGGGCACCACGCCCGAGAAGGTCCGCGTCCGCGCGGGCGGGCACGTGCTGGCGCGCATCGACCGCGGCGGGCCCCCGGAGGTGCGCACCCGGCCGATCGAGCTGCGGGCCGCCCTCGCCGCGGCCGACGCGGTGCTGGTGGCCGACTACGGCCAGGGGATCACCTCCGACGAGGCCGTGCGCCGCGCCCTCGCCCGCGCCTGCGGGCGCGTGCCGGTGGTGTGGGACCCGCACCCGCGCGGCGCCCTGCCCGTGGCGGGCGTCGCCCTGGCCACGCCCAACGCCGCCGAGGCGCGGGGGCTGCTGGGCTCGCTGGGGCGCGACGGCGGCGGCGAGGACCCCGCGCGCGCGCTCCGGCCGCTGCTGGGGGCGCGGGCGGTGGCCGTCACGCAGGGCGGGCGCGGCGCGGAACTCGCCGAGGGCGACGAGCCCTCGGTGACCGTCCCGCCGACCCGCACCGCCCCCCCGGACGCCGACCCCCTGGGGGCCGGCGACCGCTTCGCCTCCGCGGCCGCCGCCGCGCTCGCCGAGGGCGCCGACGCCGTCGGTGCGGTGCGCACCGCCGTCGGCCGCGCGGCCGACTTCGTGTGCGGCGGCGGCGTGGCCGCCCTGGCACGCCCGGAGGGCGAGGAGGACGCGGTCGGGCTGGCCGCCCGCGTGCGCGCGGCCGGCGGCACCGTGGTGGCCACCGGCGGCTGCTTCGACATCGTGCACGCCGGCCACGTCGCCTCGCTGTCCGCGGCCCGCTCGCTGGGCGACTGCCTGGTGGTGCTGCTCAACTCCGACGCGTCCGTGCGCCGCCTCAAGGGGCCGACGCGCCCGATCATGCCGCAGGAGGAGCGCGCCGAGCTGCTGCGGGCCCTGCGCTGCGTGGACGCCGTGCTGGTGTTCGACGAGGACACCCCGCAGGCCGCGCTGGAGCGGTTGCGCCCCCACGTGTTCGCCAAGGGCGCCGACTACGACCCGGCGCACCTGCCGGAGGCCGAGACCATGCGCCGCCTCGGGGGGCGCGTGGCGACCCTGCCGTTCGTGCCCGGGCGTTCGACCACACGCATCATCGAGGAGGTACGCGCACATGCCGGAGGCTGATCTCGGCGTCGTCGTCGTCACGGGCGGCGCCTCGGGGCTGGGGCGCGCCGTCGCCGCCGCCGTCGCGGCGGAGGGCGGGCACCCCGTGGTGCTCGACGTGCGCCGCCCCGAGGAGGAGCGCGAGGCGGTGCTGGTGGACCTGGCCGACGGGCGCGCGGCCGAGGAGGCCGTGCGGGGCGTGGGCGAGCGCCACGGCCGCATCGACGCCGTCGTGACCGCCGCCGGGATCGACGCCTGCGGCGACCTGGCCGACGTGGCCCCCGAGGCCTGGGACCGCGTGATCGCCGTGAACCTGATCGGGACGGCGGCGACCGTGCGCGCCGCCCTCCCCTGGCTCATGGACTCCCGGGGCCGGGTCGTCACCGTGGCCTCCACCCTGGCGGTGCGCGCCCTGCCCGCCGCAACGGCCTACTGCGCGTCCAAGTTCGGCGTCCTCGGCTTCTCGCGCGCCCTGGCGGCCGAGACGGCCGGGAGGATCGGCGTGACCACCCTCATCCCCGGGGGCATGCAGACCGCGTTCTTCGACGACCGGGACCCCCAGTTCAAGCCCGGGCCGGACGCGGTGCTCAACGACCCGGCGAACGTGGCCCGCGCGGTGCTGTTCGCGCTGCGGCAGCCGGCCGGCTGCGAGGTGCGCGAGATGCTCGTGACCCCCTCGGTGGAGCCCTCCTGGCCGTAGCGCCCCCGGGGGCGGCCCGGCTCGCCGTTTCCGCCCCGCCTCCGCGGGGCACGCCCCGTGCGGAGACGCGACGGAGGAGACCGGCATGGGATTCCAGGTGACCGAGGTGCAGAAGGCCCTGAAGGGCGCGGACTACCCGGCGAACGGCGGGCAGCTCGCGGACCTCGCGAAGTCCAACGGCGCCGGCGACGACCTCGTCGAGAGCCTGCGGGGCATCGGCGACCGCCAGGTCGAGGGCCCGACGGGCGTGATGGAGGCCCTGAAGGGCGACCTCGGCGGCCCGACGGAGGACCGGTGATGGCCGGTCCCGAGAAGGAGCCGCGGCCCGTCTCGCGGGAGGAGTTCATCCGCGAGCGGCCCGAGGTGAGCGCGGACCAGGGCGCGGCGGCGGGACCGGGGGCGCCCGAGACCACGGAGGCGGGTCAGGGACGCGACACCGAGAACGACGGAGGGCCGGCCCAGGCGCGCCCGTACACGGGGGAGTAGGTGCCCGCCCGGTACTACGTGGCGCTGGGCCATGAGCAGTTCCCGCCGGACGCGCTGCTGGAGCAGGCCGTCGCGGCGGAGACGGCGGGCTTCGAGGGGGTGTGCTGCAGCGACCACCTCCAGCCCTGGTGGGAGCCGGGCCACTCCGGGCAGGCCTGGGTGTGGCTCGGGGCCGCGGGCGCGCGCACGCAGCGCGTGGCACTGGGCACGGGCGTCACCGCCCCCGTGCACCGCTACCACCCGGCGATCGTCGCGCAGGCGTTCGCCACCCTGGAGTGGATGAACCCCGGGCGTGCCTTCCTGGGGATCGGGTCGGGCGAGTCGCTCAACGAGACGCCCGCCGGCATGGAGTGGCCGGCGCCGCACGAGCAGCTGGAGCGGATGGAGGAGGCGCTCGAGATCATCGGGCGGCTCTTCGACGGCGAGCGGCTCACCTACCGGGGCCGCCACTTCCGCACCACCGAGGCCCTGCTGCACACGCGTCCCGCGCGGCGGCCGCCGGTCTACGTGTCGGCCTTCCACCCGGGGGCCGCCCGGGTCGCGGCGCGGCTGGGCGACGGCGTGTGGTGCCTTGCGGACCCCGAGCTGGCCCCCGGCATCATCGCCACCTACCGCGAGGAGTGCGGGCGGCTGGGCCGGGAACCCGGGGAGATCGTGCTGCAGGCGACGATGGCCTGGGGCCCCGACGACGAGGCGGCCTTCGCGGGGTCGCAGCGGTGGCGGGCCACGCTGATCCAGGACCTGTACACGGACGACGTCCACGACCCGCGCGTGATCGAGCGGCGCGGGCGGGAGGAGGTCTCGGACGACGCCTTCCGCGACGGCGCCATCGTCTCGTCGGACCCCGGCGTGCACGTGCGCCGTCTCCGGGAGATCGAGGACATGGGCGCGACGATCGTGATCGTCATGAACGCGTCCGGCGCCGACCCGCTGGGCGCGCTGCGGGTCTACGGCGAGAGCGTGCTGCCGGCGCTGCGGGGCGTGCCCGCCCCGTCCGGCGCGGCGGGGCCCACCGGCACCTGACCCGGCGGGGCGGCGACCGGTCCGGAGGGGCCGGCCGCCGCGGCCTCCGCCGCCCCGAGGGCGTCGAGCACGTCGACCACCCGGATCCGCAGCAGCCCGGGCGCGGGCACGGGGGCGAAGGGGTCGGAGGACGCGCCCGCCCACAGCGCGCGGTGCCGCGGCCGGCCCGGCGGCGGGCCCCACAGGGCGGGGCCCACCGGCCCGAACAGCGTCACCGAGGGGCGTCCCAGCGCCACGGCGAGGTGGGCCACGCCGGTGTCGCCGGAGATCACGGCCGCGGCCCCCGCGACGATGCGCGCCAGGTCGAGCGGCGTCGAGCGCCCGGCCGACACGCACCCCTCCGGCAGGCCCGCGCCGGCCGCCACCCCCCGCGCCAGCGCGCGTTCCTCCGCCGAGCCGGTCACCTCCACGCGCCGCCCGGCGGCGCGGAGGGCGGTCGCGACGGCCGCGAACCGCTGGGCCGGCCACCGCTTGGCCCCGGTCGAGGCGCCCGGGTGCACCACCACGGGGGCGTCGGGGCCCGGCCCCGCGGCGCCGGGGGGCGGCGGCAGCAGGAGGTCGTCCGGGTCCGCGGGGATGCCGCTCTCGGCGAGCAGGCGGCACCAGCGCACGCGCTCGTGCTCGTCCGCGCGCCAGCGAGGGCCGTCCACGCCCGCGGCGGGGCAGGCGAAGGCGACCAGCGGCGGGGGGCCCGGCAGCGCCCGCAGCACGGCGTGGCTCTGCGGGCCGGCGCCGTGCAGGTTGACCGCGAGGTCGGCACGCAGGCCGGCCGGCAGCGGCGCCAGCGGGGCGGCGTCGACCACCGCGTCCACCAGCCCCGTCCACCCCACCACGGGGCGCAGCCACCCCTGCGTGGCCAGGGTCAGGTGCCCGCCGGGGTGGGCCCGCCGCAGGGCGCGCAGGGCGGGCACGGCCGTGAGCAGGTCGCCCAGGCCGAGCGCCCGCAGGGCGATCACCCGCGGCGCGTCGCCGCTCACAGCCCCAACAACCGCAGGGCGCCCCCGAGGTCGGGTGCCACGGCCGGGGCCGCCCTCACCTCCTCCGGGCGCGTGACCGGCGTGGGCACCAGCACCGCGCGGGCGCCCGCGGCCGCCGCGGCGCCCATGTCGGCCCCGATGTCGCCGATCACGGCGCAGTCCCCCGGCGCCACGCCGATGTGCCGGGCGGCCCGGTGCACGAGGCCCGGCGCCGGCTTGCGGCACGGGCAGCCGTCAGCAGGACCGTGCGGGCAGACCGCCCAGAGGGCGAAGGCGACGCCGAGCAGCTCCTCGACCCGCCGGTTGACCGCCTCCACCTCGGCCATGCCGAGCAGGCCGCGGGCGACGCCGCTCTGGTTGGACACCACGGCCATCGGCACGCCCCGCGCATGGAGCGACCGGACCGCCTCGCGCGCGCCCGGCATCAGGCGCACCCGCGCGGGATCGCCGTTGTACGGCACGTCCACCACCAGGGTGCCGTCGCGGTCGAACAGCACCGCGCGCGGGGGACGGGGGGCGGACGCCCCGCGCGTCCCGCTCGCCCCCTCCGCGCCCACCGCCCCGCTCAGTCCGGCCGGTACCGCCGCTCCAGGCGGTCGTCGTCCTCGTCCGTGCGGCCCACGTGCGCCGGCCCGTGCTCGCTGGAGTAGACCTCGCCCGGCATCGCCGTGTAGGGCAGGTCGTCCTGCTCCTGCGGGTCGGCCTCGAGGTCGGCCCGCGTGCCCCCCATGGGGATCGCGTTCAGCTGCTCGCGCGGCGCGGGTTCGTCGAGCGGCGTCGACACGTCGTCGGGGTCCGACGGCGGGACGTAGGGCTCGGGCCGCCCCGGCAGCCCCTGCTCCAGGCGGCGCAGGCGCTCCTCGAGCTCGGCGATGTCGCCGACGGTGGACTCGCGGTCGGCCAGCTCGGTGCCCGAATCCGCCTGGTGCTGGTCGTAATGCGACATCTCGCCGGCCATGCCGGAGACGTCGTCCCCCCGCAGCTCCGCGCGCAGCCGCGCGATCCGCTCGCGCAGCTCGCTGATCTCCGCGTCCGTGTCCGCCATGTCGCCTCCCGTCCGTTTCACCCGGCCGAGGTCCCCGGCACCCGCGGGGGCAAACATGGGCGGTCGCCCCGGCGCCGGGGGGCGTGCGCCTGCGGAGGCGGCCGGCGGCGCGACCGCCGCAGGCCCCCCGGGATCAGCCGAGGACGGACCCGATCAGCCCGATCACCCACGCCAGGATGTACACCTGGACGGCGGCGCCGATGTAGATGACGAGGCCCAGCACGATCACGAAGATCAGGGCGCCGACGAGCTTGACCGGATATGGCAGGTTCTTCATCGCCGCCGATCCTACCGGGCCGCCCGGGCGCCGGAAGGGACTTTCGGCCGCGCCTCCACGGCCGTCCGCACCCAGGGAGACACCATGCCCGACCCCGCCCCGACCCCGGACCAGGTGCGCGACGCGCTCCTCACCGCGATCCTCCACCAGGTCGCACGCGCCCCCAACGCCACCACGCTGGTGCGCCTGGCCGAGGCGTACGCCTGGACCGTGGAGCCCGGCCAGCCGCACGGCGGGGTGATGGAGAAGTAGCCGGGGACCCCCGGCCGGCGCCCGCTAGTAGGAGCGGACGAGCAGGTAGGTCGTGATGAAGAAGAGGACGCCCACCACCACGGTGATGCGGTCCAGGTTCTTCTCGACGATCGCCGACGACCCGCCGTACGCGCTGCTGGAGCCCCCCACGCCGAACGCCCCGGAGAGCCCCGCGTCCTTGCCGCTGTGCAGCAGCACCAGGAACACGAGGACCACGCTGACCAGGGAGTGGGCGACGACGTAGACGGCGGTCACGGCGGGCAGGGTAGCACCACAACGCCCCGCGTCCCGAGGTCCCGCCGTGAGCGCACCCGCCGACCCCCTGGCCCACCTGCCCCTCCTCAACCCGGAGGATTTCACCGGGTGCTTCGTGTGCGGGCCCGACAACCCGCACGGGCTCGCGCTGCGCATCCACCGCGACGGCGACGAGGCCGTCGCCCGGTACACGCCGCCCGCCCACCAGGAGGGCTGGCCGGGCCGGTTCCACGGGGGGCTGGTGGGGCTGCTGGTGGACGAGATGGTGGTGTACGCGGGGGCCGTGCACGGGCACCGCGGGATGACCGCGCGGGTCGCCTACCGGCTGCTGGCCCCGCTCGCGCCCGGGGCACCGCTGACGCTGCGCAGCCGGGTGACGCGCGGGTCGGCGCGGGGCTTCCGGGCCGAGGTGACCGTGCACGACGCCCAGGGGCGGCTGGCCGCCACCGGCGAGGGCACCTGCGTGCCCTGGGACGGGGGCGGCGGGCCGGACGAGGGGGACGGCGCGTAGGGGACGTGCCCGGTCATGCGCGGCGCCGGGGCTGCCGATCCGGAGGGGGAGCCCGGCGGCGGGCGGCGCGACGCCCGTGCCGCCGTCCGGGACGGGCGACCGGGCCCCCCGGAGGTGAGAGGTGGAGGACGCGCTGACGCGCCTGGAGCGCGCGGCCAGGGAGCGGCTCGAGGGGCACCGGCGACCGGGGTCGGAGCGGCGCGCGACGGCCTGCGAGATGTGCGGGGGCGGGGACGTGCGCTGGGGGACGCTGTGCCAGGCCTGCCGGCGCCGCCTGCACGCGCTGCCCGACGAGGGGTCACCGGGGGCCTCGGGGGCCCCGGTGCGGCCGCCGGGCGCCGACGTGCGCCCCGGGCTCAGCCTCATCGAGAACGTCCCCGGGGCGGTGTACCGCTGCGCCACCGACGCCCGTCGCACGGTGGCCTTCGTGACGGAGGCGATTCAGCACCTCACCGGGACGCCCGCCGCGGTGTTCCGCGCCGGCGGGCTCGGCCTGGGGGACGTCGTCCACCCCGAGGACCTCGGCGTGCTGCACACCGCCCTCGGCGCGGCCGAGGCCCGGGGCGGCCTGGAGGCCGAGTACCGGGTCGTGCGGACGGACGGCGGCGTCCGCTGGGTGCAGGACCGGGCGCGGCGCATCGCCGGGGACGGGGGCTGGGTGTTCGACGGGCTCCTGGTGGACGTCACCGAGCGCCGCCGGGCCCAGGACGAGCTGGCCTGGCTGGCCCTGCACGACCCCCTGACCCGGCTGCCCAACCGCCGCGCGCTGGAGGCGCGCCTGGCGATGGAGGTCGAGCGCGCCCGCGCCTCCGTGCACCCTCTGTCGGTGGCGGTGCTCGACCTGGACGGCTTCAAGGCCGTCAACGACGTGCACGGCCACGGGACCGGCGACCGGGTGCTGGCGGACCTCGCCGCGCGGCTGCGCGGCGGCACGCCGCCCGACGGGCTCGCGGCCCGGATCGGCGGGGAGGAGTTCGTGATGGTGCTGCCCGGGCGCTCGCTCGCCCAGGCCCTGGCGGTGGCGGAGGCCGTGCGGCGCGCGGTGGAGGCGCACCCGGTGGGCGGGCTCCCGGGCGTGACCGTGTCGGCGGGCGTGGCGGAGGGCGCGGGCCCCGGCCTGCTGGCCGCCGCCGACGCGGCGCTCTACCGGGCCAAGCGGGCGGGGCGGAACCGCGTGATGACCGGGTAGGGGCCCTGGGCGGCGCGGGGCGCGGCTAGGCTGCCGCCCGATGGAGATCCGCTCCCGTGACGCCGCCGTCCCGTTCACCACCGTGGACGGCAGCACGATCCGGTCCCTGCTCGACCGCACCACCGCGCCCGTGGGCCACCAGAGCCTGGCGGAGGCGACGATCGCGGCCGGGTCGGCCACCGTGCGCCACTACCACCGCCGCGCCGAGGAGATCTACTACCTGGTCGAGGGCTCGGGGACCATGGAGGTGGACGGCGTCACGGCCCGGGTCACCGTGGGCGACGCCGTGCTGATCCCGCCGGGCGCCTGGCACCGGCTCGAGGCCGACGCGGACGGCCCCGTGCGGCTGCTGTGCTGCTGCAGCCCGCCCTACGCGCACGACGACACCTACTTCGCCTAGCCGGACGGCTCCGCCCGGCCCGCCGGGCGGGGGCCACTACACTGGCCGGAGCCCCGCCAAGCGACAGGGAGACCGCGTGGCCACGCAGGACATCCGCATCGGGCACAGCCCGGACCCGGACGACGCGTTCATGTTCTACGCGCTCGCCCAGGACCTCATCCCCTCCGGGCGCTTCCGCTTCGAGCACGTGCTGCGCGACATCGAGACGCTCAACCGGTGGGCCCGCGAGGGGCGGCTGGAGATCACGGCGATCTCCGTGCACGCCTACGCGTACGTGGCCGACCGGTACCGGCTCCTCCCCCACGGCGCCTCCATGGGCGACCGCTACGGCCCCATCGTCGTGGCGCGCGAGGCCCTCGACCCCGCCACGCTGCCGGCGCTCAAGGTCGCGGTGCCCGGCACCTGGACGAGCGCCTTCCTCGAGCTGCAGCTGGCCGTGGGCCGCATCGCCGAGCCGCACATCGTCCCCTTCGACGCCATCCTGGACGAGGTCGCCGAGGGCCGCGCCGACGCGGGCCTGGTGATCCACGAGGGCCAGCTCACCTACGGCAGCCAGGGCCTGGTGAACGTGCTCGACCTGGGCGAGTGGTGGGACGACCTCACCGGCCTGCCCCTCCCCCTCGGCGCCAACGCCGTGCGCCGCGACCTGGGCGAGGACGTGATGACGGAGCTGTCCGGGCTGCTGCGGGGCAGCATCGCCTACGCCCTCGAGCACCGCGCGCCCGCGCTGGCGCACGCGGAGCGGTACGGGCGCGGCCTGGACCGCGACCTCGCCGACCGCTTCGTGGGCATGTACGTCAACGACCGCACGCTGGACTACGGCGAGGACGGCCGGGCGGCCGTCGCCGAGCTGCTGCGGCGCGGGCACGAGGCCGGGCTGGTCCCGGGGCCGGTGCCGGTCGACTTCGTCGAGGACTGACCCGGGGGTGGCCCCCGTGGCCCCGCGCGACTGGCAGGCCGAGATCGACCGCTGGACGGAGCGCTTCCGGGACGTCGCCGACCCCCCGGAGCCGTTCCGCACGGCACTGGCCGCCGGGTGGACGCCGGAGGCCCGCACCCGCCTGGCCGAGGAGGCCGAGGCCCACGCCCGCCACCAGGAGGGGCTGGCGCGCCAGATGGCGTCGGGCGACTGGGACCTGGTCCGGTTCGACCTGCGCGGCGACGCCTGCGGGGTGTGCGCGAAGTACGCGGGCAAGGCCTTCTCGCTGGGGGGCGCCACCCCGGGGCTGCCCCCGCCGCCGCCCGTGCCCATCTGCCCGGCCTGCCGCCACACCCTCAACCTGCTGACGCCCTTCTTCCTGCAGTCCCTGGGTCTGGACGTCGACGACCTCAGGGACGACGCGCAGCCCTACGTGGACGGCTGAGTGGCGGTGCGCGCGCACGCGTTCCGGCCCCCGGCCCCCGGGCCGCTGGGGCTCGGGGGGATCATGTCCACGGCCCTGGCGATGTTCCGGGCGGCGCCGCTGACCCTGATCGCCGTCGCGCTGGTGTCGACGCTGCCGGTGGCCCTGCTCGCCACGGCCGGCGACATCACCTACGGCCCGGCGGAGGGCTCGACGGAGCAGGCCCTGCGGGCCCTCGTGCAGCTGGTGCCGGTGCTGCTGCTGTCGCCGATCTCGACCGCGGCCACCACGGTCGCCGCCGTCGACATGCTGCACGGGCAGCGGGCGAGCGCGTCGCGGGCGCTGGAGCCGGTGGGCGAGCGGTTCTGGCCGATGGCCGCGGTGGTGGTGCTGACCACGCTGGGGTTCCTGCTCGGCCTCGCCGCGCTGGTGATCCCCGGCATCGTGGTGCTCGTGCTGTGGCTGTTCGCCGCGCAGGTCGCGGTGGTGGAGCGGCGCGGGGTGCGTGCGTCCTTCCACCGCTCCGTCGAGCTGGTGCGCGGGGCGTTCTGGTGGACGCTGGGCAGCTTCCTGGCCGTGTCGCTGACGGTGGGCCTCGCCGCGGCGCTGCTGGCCTCGGTGTTCTCGGTGGCGGCCATGCCCCTCTCCGGCGACGCGGAGCTGGCCGCGGTCGGGGTGGCGTCGCTGGTGGCCTCGACGGTGATCCAGCCGGTCGGCAACCTGGGCCTGGCGCTGATCTTCCTGGAGCGGCGGATGCGCCGCGAGGGCGCCTGGCCGCCGCCCCCGCCGCCCCCGCCGCCGGCGGCGGGTTAGGCGACGAACACGGCCGCCGCCGCCAGCGGCGGCACCGGCACGAGCGCCCCGGCCACGCGCACGGTCACCCCGCCGCCGAAGGGCGCCACCTCCACGACCTCCACCCGCGCGTCGGGGACGAGGCCGTTGTCGGCCAGGAAGCGCAGCAGGTCGTCGTCGCGGTCGCTGACGCGCACGACCGTGCCGGAGGCGCCGGCCGGCAGGTCGGCGAGCGCGGACGCGCGCACCTCCGGCATGTCGCCGGCGAGGGTCGGGATCGGGTCGCCGTGGGGGTCGTGCTCGGGATGCCCCAGGACGTCGGCGATGCGGGCCTCCAGCTCCTCCGAGAGGTGGTGCTCCAGGATCTCGGCCTCGCGGTGGACGTCGGCCAGCGGCACGCCCAGGTGCCGGGCGAGGTAGGTCTCCAGCAGCCGGTGGTGGCGGATCACCTCGAGCGCGGCGGCGCGGCCCGACTCGGTGAGCTCGAACTCGCCCCGGCCGCGCTGGAGGACGTAGCCGAGGCCGTCCAGCCGCTTGAGCATGTTGCTGGCCGACGCGGTGGTGACCCCGAGGGCCTCGGCGACCCGCGTCGTGGTGGCCCCGCCGGCGGGGGCGGGGTCGAGTGCGTAGATCGCCTTCAGGTAGTCCTGGACCGCGGGACTGGGCCGGTCGGTGGACACGTCGGCGACCTCCGCCGCGTGGACTCGGGGGCCGGGCGGGCGCGGCCGTGTCCGCCTCGGGAGGTCGATCGTACCCGGCGGCCCCCCGCACGCGACACGGGCGCGGGCCTCACGCCGGCGGGCCCCCGTGCCGATGGCGGGGCCATGAGCACCGACGCGCCCACCACCGTGCCCGCACCCCTCGGCGGGTCCACCCCCGCGCCCCCGGCGGGCGCCCGTCCCGACGGCGCCGCCGTCCTCGCCGAGCTGCGCGCGGCCCTGGACAGCCAGGCCGCGGCGCTCGCGGAGGAGGTCGCCCGCGTGAGCCGCCGGGCGCTCCGCATCCCCTAGCCCCCGGCGGGACCCCGCCGGGCGGTGCGTCAGGCCGCGTCGGCGGCCAGGCGCTCCTCGATGGTGCGCTGGTGCTGGTGGATCACCGGCCACGGGATGGTGATCGCGCGGCCGTCCACCACGATGGTGCCCTGGGACCGCAGCTTGCTGAACGCGGTGGTGACGGCCTCGCGGGAGGCGCCCACCAGCGAGGCCCACTGCGCGTGGGTCAGCTCCAGGCGGAGCTGCACGCCGGACGGGCCCGCGACGCCGAAGCGCTCGGCCAGCTGGTGCAGGCGGGCGCGGAGGCGGTCCTCGACCCGCATCTCGGAGACGAGCGCCACGGTCTCCCGCAGGGCGGACACGCGCTCCGAGAGGTTGGTGGCGAGGTTGCGGCCCAGGCGCGGGTAGCGGGCGATGAGCCCCTCCACGGCGCGACCGGACAGCGGCGACACCGCGGCGTCCTCGAGGGACGCGGCGAGCGTGGCGGCGGTCGACCCGAGGGTCGACCAGATGCTGCCCTCCTCGAGGATCGAGGTCATGACCTCGTGCCCCTGGGCGGCCCGCTCGAAGATGGCGACCCGGCCCTCGCGCACCAGGAAGACGTGGTCGGCGCGGGTGAGGGGGTCCGGGATCTCGGCGCCCCGCGGCCACCGGACGACCGGCAGGCGGTTCTCGAGCAGCGCGAGGTCGGCCTCGGGGAGGCCGGCGAACAGGTCCATGCGGGCGAGTCCGGCCCGCGGCGCGCGGGGCGCGCGGCGGGCAGCGCGGAGCGCCCCGATCTCGATCGATGCGGTAGCCATGGGGACGACTGTCGCAGTGATTTGTTATGGGCCTCTGATCGGAGGCGGAAGATCTGAGGCGGTTACGGCCCGGGCGGACCGGCGCCGGCGGCACGGCCACCCGTCCCCATGGCGTCGGCGCCGCGCCGGGGGCCAGCCTCCCAGTGGCCCCCGGCGGGCGTCCCCCGGCCCACGCGCGGTGGGTGCGGGACGGGGCCCGGCCGCCCTCGCGGCCGGGCGGACCTCAGCGGCGGACGCCCGCCACCGGCGGGGCCGCGCGCTCCGCCAGGTCGAGCTCGCGCCGCGAGTGCACCCCCGTCTTGCGCAGGATCGACTGGGCGTGCGTACGGACGGTGTGCCAGGAGACGCCCAGCTGCTGCGCGATCTCCTTGTAGGTCAGGTGCTGGCGCATGAGCCGGAGCACGACCCGCTCCTGGTCGGTGAGCCCGGCGTCGACGTGCCGGGCGCCGCGCACCACCTCGCCCAGCGCGCGCACCAGCCCGACGTCGAACCGCGACACGCCCCGCAGCACGTCCGCGGCCGCCTCCCGCACGCAGGCGCGGTCCCAGCCGGCCAGCAGCACCCCGCTCGCGCCCGCGGCGAGGGCCTCCACCTGCACGGGCGCGGCCGGGTCGGCGACCGCCAGCAGGATGCGCGCGCCGGGATGGCGGCGGTGGAGCTCGCGCACCAGGTCGACGCCCGGCCCGTCGGCGAGCCGCGCGTCGACGACGGCCAGGTCGGGCGGCTCGGCCGCCGCGGCCCGCAGGGCGTCGTCCGTGCCGTGGGCGACGCGGGGCCGGAAGGGCGCGTCGCCCAGGAAGTCGGCCAGGCCGCGGGCGAACGCGGGCGAGCCGCTGGCGATCAGCACCGTGACGCGCGCGTCGTTCACGCCACCTCCGTGGTGTCCCTCTCGACGGTCCGGGTCCGCGCCCGGCGCGCGGGGCCCGTCCCATGGATCGGCACACCCGCTCGGGAGCATGACGGGGCCCCGGGGAGGTGCCCCGGGCGTCAGGCCCGGGCGGCGCCCCGGATGCGCTCGAGGGTGACCCGCAGCGCGCCCGCGCGCTCGGCGACCGTGCCGACGTCGCCCTGCCGGGCGGCCTCGGCCGTGGTCCGCATGCCGTCGCAGGCGTCGGTGAGGGGCTGCACCAGCGCGGTGCGCTGCCGCTCCAGCCGGGCGTCCTCGAGGCGCTGGGCGGCGAGGCGCCGCTGCAGGGCGCAGCCCCGCACGGCCTGCGCGGCGAGGTCGGGCGCGAGCTCCCGCGCCTCGCGCACGGTGAGGGTGGGACCGGCGCGCTCCAGCACCGCGGCGAAGGCGGCCAGCGCGCCCACGGCCGCGGCCGAGTCGGTGAGGTACTGCCGCGCGGACACGGTCTCCCCCGCCGGGATGCCCGACGTGTCGACCGCCAGCGGCTCCGAGGAGCAGCCGGCGAGGCCCGCGACCAGCGCGGCGGTCAGCGCGGCGGCGAGACGGCGGATGACAGGCCCCTCAGGCTGGCGAAGAACGGCGGGGAGGCACGCCGGACGGCGGCGCGGTCGCCCCGCACCAGCGCCCCCCGCACGCGCCCCATGTGGAACACCACCGAGGCGTAGGCCCCCGCGAAGCGGTCACGCTGCACCCGCAGCCGGGCGTCGCCGAGCCGCAGCGCGCGCAGGGCGGCGAGCCGCCGCCGGGCGTCGTCCACGAGGCCGTCCAGCTCGCCGCGGCCGGGCCGCCGCTCGGGGTACGCCGTGAGCAGGGAGGCGAGGCGGCCGGGCGGGCGGAGCGCCGCCTCGACCTGGGCCACGTAGGCGCCGGGCGACGCCGTGACGGCGGGCGCCGGGGGGTCCGCGGACGCCCCGCAGCCGGCCAGGGCGCAGGCCACGAGGGACACGGCCACGGCCGCCGGCACGGGGGGGCGCATGGGGGCGATGCTACCGGCCCCCACCGGACGACGCGCGGGCCCGGAGCGCCCCGTGGGCTATCCTCGCCGGCGGTGCAGCACCCGGTCGACATCCCCCTCGCGCTCTCGTACGACGACGTCATGCTGGTGCCGCGGCGCAGCGCCGTGCGCTCGCGCGGTCTCGTGGACGTGTCGACGCGCCTCACCCGCCGGCTGCGGCTCGCCGTGCCGATCGTCTCCGCCAACATGGACACGGTCACCGAGTCCGCGATGGCCGTGGCGATGGCTCGGGTGGGCGGCATCGGCATCGTGCACCGCTTCCTCTCGGTGGAGGACCAGGCCCGCGAGGTGCACTGGGTGAAGCGCGCCGAGGCGCTGGTGATCGAGGACCCGCACACCGTGACGCCGGGCGAGTCCCTGGCGCGCGCCCGGGGGCTCATGCGCGAGCACGGCGTCAACGGGCTGGTGGTCGTCGACGGCGACCGCCGCCTGCAGGGCATGCTCACCCGCCGCGACGTGACCATGGCCGACGGGGCGCCGCGGGTCGCCGACGCCATGACGCCGCGCGACGGGCTCACGGTCGGCGAGCCCGGCACGGGCGGCGACGAGGCCCTCACGCTGATGCGGCGCGCGCGGGTGGAGAAGCTCCCCCTGGTGCACCCCGACGGCACCCTGGCGGGGCTCGTGACCCTGAAGGACCTGCTGCAGCACGCCGAGCGCCCCGAGGCGACCACCGACGCGCGCGGGCGGCTCGCGGTGGGCGCCGCGATCGGGGTGCGGGGCGACTTCATCGAGCGCGCCCGGGCGCTGGTGGGTGCGGGGGCTGACGTGCTCGTGCTCGACATCGCCCACGGCCACGCCGAGCACGCCATCGCGGCGGTGGGCGAGGTGCGCGAGGCGATCGGCGGCGGCGTGGAGATCATCGCGGGCAACGTCGCCACCCCCGAGGGGGCGCGCGACCTGGTCGCGGCGGGCGCGGACGCCGTGAAGGTGGGCGTCGGCCCGGGTTCGGTGTGCACCACGCGGCTGGTCGCCGGCGTCGGGGTGCCGCAGCTCACCGCGGTGATGGAGTGCGCCCGGGTCTGCGCCGAGCACGACGTGCCCGTGATCGCCGACGGCGGCATCCGCTACCCGGGCGACGTGGCCAAGGCCATCGCCGCGGGGGCCTCCACCGTGATGATCGGCGGCATGCTGGCCGGCACGCCCGAGAGCCCCGGCACCGTGGTGGTGCGCGACGGCCGCCGCGTGAAGGTGTTCCGGGGCATGGCGTCCGCGCCCGCCGCCGACGCGCGCCGCCGCGCGGAGGAGTACGAGGAGGAGTTCTTCCCCGTCGTGCCCGAGGGCGTCGAGACCGTGGTGCCGCTGCGCGACCCCGCCGCCCAGGTGGTGCGCACGCTGGTGGGCGGGCTGCGGTCGGGCATGAGCTACAGCGACGCGACCGCCATCCCGGAGATGCACGCGCGGGCGCGCTTCGTGCGGATCACGCCGGCGGGGCTGCGCGAGAGCCACCCGCACGGCGCCGGCGGCGCGGTCTGAGCCGGCCGGAAGCAGCACGCGCGGTGCGCGCCGCGGCCGTGCCCGGGGCGTCCCCGGCCGCCCGTTAGACCTCCAGCACGATCTTGCCGCGGGCGTGGCCCGTCTCCATGCGCCGGTGCGCGTCGGCGGCCGCGGCGAGCGGAAGGCGCTCGCCCACCACGGGCCGCAGGGCGCCCGACTCCACCAGGCGCGCCACCTCGGCCATGCCCTCGCCGCTGGTGCGCACCATGATCCCCGCTCCCCGCACGCCGTGCGCCTCGGCCTCGCCCTCCTTGGGCGGGCCCACCACCGACACCAGCACGCCGCCGGGGCGCAGCACGCCCCAGGAGCGGCGGCGCACGTCGCCCCCCAGCGGGTCGAGCACGACGTCCACGTCGCGCACGACCTCCTCGAACGCCTGCGCCGCGTAGTCGACGGGCAGGTCCACGCCGAGGTCGCGCAGCAGGTCCTGGTTCCCCGCCGAGGCGGTGCCCGCCACCGTGCAGCCCCGGGACTTCGCGATCTGCACCGCGACGTGGCCCACGCCGCCCGCGGCCGCGTGGACCAGCACCGACTGCCCGTCGGCCAGCCCGGCCTTGGCGAACGCCTGCAGCGCGGTCAGCGTGACCAGCGGCAGAGCGGCGGCCTCGGCGTGGGCGAGCCCCGCGGGCATGCGCGCCAGGTCGGCGGCCGGCGCAGCGACGTACTCGGCGTAGGTCCCCGCCACGCCCGGGAAGCGCGGCATGCCGAACACGTCGTCGCCCGGCGCGAACGCGGTCACCCCCGGGCCGACCGCCTCGACCGTGCCCGCCACGTCCCAGCCGAGGATCACGGGCGGCTCCACCCCCCGGCGCGCCAGCAGCCCCCCGCTGGCCCGGGTCTTGTGGTCGACGGGGTTGACGCCGGTCGCCCGCACGCGGACGAGCACCTCGCCCTCGCCGGGCTCGGGCCGCGGCACCGTGCGCTCCTCGAGCACCTCGGGTCCGCCCCACGCCGTGGTCACCACCGCGCGCATCTCCGCCATGCCACCCACCTCCTGACGCCGGGCGGGAGAGGCTACTCCAGCGGTGCGCCGGAGCGGGACGGAACCGCGAGGGCCGGCGGCGCGCGGGCGAGGTGGGGCGGCGGAGGCCCGGGGGTAGAGTAGCCCCTGCCCTGTCCCGTCCCGCGATCCCCGAGGTGTGCGTGCCCACGGACCTCGCTCCGCCCGAGCTCGTCGCGACCACCATCCGCACGCTGTCGATCGACGCGGTGCAGAGGGCCGAGAGCGGCCACCCGGGGGCGCCGATGGGCCTCGCGCAGGTGGGCTGGACGCTCTGGTCGCGGCACCTGCGGCACTCCCCCGCCGACCCCCTCTGGCCCGGCCGCGACCGCTTCGTGCTGTCGGCCGGGCACGCCTCGATGCTGCTCTACGCGCTGCTGCACGTCAGCGGCTACCCCCTGCCGCTCACGGAGATCCAGGCGTTCCGGCAGCTCGGCTCCGAGACCCCGGGACACCCGGAGCGGGGCGACACGCCGGGGGTGGAGATCACCACCGGGCCGCTCGGGCAGGGCTTCGCCAACGCGGTCGGCTTCGCGCTGGCCGAGCGGATGCTGGCGGCCCGCTTCAACCGGCCCGGCCACGAGGTGGTCGACCACCGCACGTGGTTCATCTGCTCCGACGGCGACCTCATGGAGGGCATCTCCCAGGAGGCGGCCTCCATCGCCGGGCACCTGCGGCTGGGCAAGCTGATCGGCCTGTACGACGACAACCGCATCTCGCTCGACGGCCCCACCTCGCTGAGCTTCTCCGAGGACGTCGCGGGCCGGTTCACGGCCACGGGCTGGCGGGTGCTGCAGGTGTCCGACGGCAACGACCCCGGGGAGCTGGACCGGGTCATGGGCCAGGCGGCCGAGGGCGACGGCCGGCCGACGCTGGTGGTGGTGCGCACCCAGATCGGGTTCGGCGCGCCCACCAAGGCGGACAGCAGCGCGTCCCACGGCTCGCCGCTGGGGGCCGAGGAGGTCGCGGGCGCCAAGCGCAACTACGGCTGGCCGGAGGAGCCCCCCTTCCTGGTCCCGGACGAGGTGGGGGCCTGGGCCGAGGCCCTCCGCGCGCGCGGCCGGGAGGCGCAGGCCGCCTGGCAGGGGCGGATGGACGCCTACCGGCAGGCCCATCCCCAGGAGGCGGCCGAGCTGGAGCGGCGGCTGCGGGGCGACGCCCCGGCGGGCTGGCAGGACGCCCTGCCGGCCTTCGAGGCCGGCGCGAAGCTCGCCACGCGGGCGGCGTCCGGGCAGGTGCTGAACGCGCTCGCGCCGCACATCCCGGAGCTCGTGCAGGGCGCCGCCGATCTGTCGTCGTCCACCTCGACGACCCTCAAGGACGGCGGGGACGTCACGCGCGACGACTTCTCGGGGCGCAACATCCGGTACGGCGTCCGCGAGCACGCCATGGGCGCCATCACCAACGCCCTGGCGGCCAACGGCGGCTTCCGGCCCGTGTGCTCCACGTTCCTCACCTTCTCGGACTACATGAAGAACACGATCCGGCTGGCCGCCCTGATGCGGATCCCGTCCGTGTTCGTCTACACGCACGACTCCGTGGCGCTGGGCGAGGACGGGCCCACGCACCAGCCCGTCGAGCACCTGGCCGCCCTGCGCGCGATCCCGGACCTCGTGGTCATCCGGCCGGCCGACGCGCGCGAGACCGCGGCGGCGTGGCGGGTGGCGCTCGAGCGCACACACGGGCCCACCACCCTGGTGCTCAGCCGGCAGGGCCTGCCCACGATGGACTGGGCCGCCGACGTGGCCCGGGGGGCGTACGTGGTGCGCGACGGCGGGGACTGCGTGCTGCTGGGCACGGGCGCCGAGGTGCACACGGCCCTCGCGGCGGCCGACCTGCTGGCGGCCGACGGCGTCTCGGCGCGGGTGGTGAGCATGCCGTCGTGGGAGCTGTTCGCCGCGCAGGACGCCGCTTACCGCGACGAGGTGCTGCCGCCCGGCATCGCGGCCCGGGTCGCGGTGGAGGCCGCCGCGTCCCTCGGGTGGCACCGGTGGGTGGGGCGCGACGGCGAGGTGGTAGCGATCGACCGCTTCGGGGCCTCGGCGCCGGGCGACGAGGTGCTGCGCTACCTCGGCATCACCGCCGAGTCCGTGGCGCAGGCGGCCCGCGACCGGCTCGGGGCGTAGGGGTGCGGGCCCTCCTGGGGGACGCCGCGCCCGCCGTCGAGGCGGCCTGGGCACGGGCGCGCGACGAGAGCTGGGCGTCGCGGCTGGCCGCGGGCGACCCGTCCCTGTACGGCGAGCATGCCGAGGGCGCGGCGCCGTGGCTGGGCTGGACCCGCGTCACGGAGGAGATGCGCGGGCACGTGGAGGACGTGGAGGCCCTGGTGCGCGCCGCCGCCCGCGAGGGGGTGCGGCACGCGCTGGTGCTCGGCATGGGCGGCAGCAGCCTCTGCCCGGAGGTCACGCGCTGCACCTACGGCGCGCCCTCGGGGATCGAGCTGCGCGTGCTCGACTCCACGGATCCGGAGGCCGTGCGCCGCGCCGGCGACGGGGTCGACCCGGCCCGGGCCCTCTTCCTGGTCGCGTCCAAGAGCGGCACCACGGTGGAGCCCCTCGCCTTCATGGCGCACTTCCTGGCCCGGGCGGAGGAGCAGCTCGGCGCGCGGGACGCGGCGGCGCGGTTCGTGGCGATCACCGACCCCGGCACGCCGCTGGCCGCCGAGGCGCGCGAGCGGGGCTTCCGCGCCGTGTTCGAGAACCCGGCCGACATCGGCGGCCGGTACTCCGCGCTGTCGCTGTTCGGCCTGCTGCCCATGGCGATCGCCGGCATCCCCCCGGGCCCGGTCCTCGACCGGGCGGAGGCCGCGCGTCAGGGTGACGCAGGCGCGCGGCTCGGAGTCGCGCTCGCCACGCTGGGCCGGGCCGGGCGCGACAAGGTGACGCTCCTGGTGGACCCGCCCCTCGAGGCCTTCGGCCTGTGGGTGGAGCAGCTGGTGGCGGAGAGCCTGGGCAAGGAGGGGCAGGGCCTGGTGCCCGTCGCGCAGGAGCCCCTCGGCGAGCCGGGGGAGTACGGCGACGACCGGGTCTTCGTGTACCACCGGATGACCGGGGAGCGCGACCTCGACTGCGAGGCGATCGCGGGCGCAGGCCACCCGGTCCTGGTGCTGGAGGTGCGCGACCAGCTCGACCTCGCCGCGCTGTACATGACCTGGGAGCTGGCCACGGCCGCGGCGGGGGCCGTGCTGGGGGTCAACCCGTTCGACCAGCCCGACGTGCAGGCCGCCAAGGACGCGACGGTGCGCGTGCTGGGGCAGATGGAGCGGGGCGAGGCGCCGGAGGACGTGCGCGGCGGGCACGAGGAGGCCGCGCGGCTCATGCTGGCGGCCCGACCGGGCGACTACGTGAGCGTGCTGGGCTTCCTGCCGCCCTCGGGCGCGGCCGACCGCGCCGCCGCCGACATCCGGCGGAGCGTCCGGGCGCGGACGGGGGCGGCCACGACCTTCGGCTACGGCCCCCGGTTCCTGCACTCCACCGGGCAGCTGCACAAGGGCGGGCCCGCGTCGGGCCTGTTCGTGCAGGCCGTCTCGGACGACGCCCACGACCTGCCGGTCCCCGGGCGGCCGTACACCTTCGGGCAGCTCAAGCACGCGCAGGCCCTGGGCGACGCCCAGGCGCTCGCCGACCGCGGCCGCCGCCTCGTGCGGATCGGCGTGGGCGCCGACGCCGCCCAGGGGCTGCGGGGGCTCGTGCGGCACCTGTGGGGCCAGCAGAACGGGTAGGCCGCCGGCCGCCCGCCGACCGAGGGGGAGAGCGTGGATCTGGCGATGATCGGCTTCGGCCGGATGGGCTCGGGACTCACCGGGCGCCTGACGCAGGCCGGCCACCGCGTGGTGGTGGTGGACCCCGCCGCGTCGGCCGAGGCCGTGGCCGAGCGCGGCGGGGAGGGCCCGCACACGCTCGACGAGCTCACCGGTGCCCTGGCCGGGCCGCGCATCGCCTGGGTGATGGTGCCGGCGGGCGACCCGACGCAGGCCGTCGTCGACCGCCTGATGGAGCTGCTGGAGCCGGGCGACGTGATCGTGGACGGCGGCAACTCCAACTTCCGCGATTCGCAGCGGCGGGCCGCGGCGGCCGCCGAGCGGGGGCTGCGGTTCCTCGACATCGGCGTCAGCGGCGGCGTGTGGGGGCTCACCGAGGGCTTCGGCCTCATGGTGGGCGGCGACCCCGAGGCCTTCGCCCTGCTGGAGCCCGCGCTGCGCGTGCTGGCGCCCCCCGGCGGCGGCCTGGTGCACGCGGGCCCGAGCGGCGCCGGGCACTTCACCAAGATGGTGCACAACGGCATCGAGTACGGGCTCATGCAGGCCTACGCCGAGGGCTTCGAGATCCTCCAGGCCAGCGAGTTCGACCTCGACCTGGCGGCCGTCGCCGAGGCGTGGCGGCAGGGCACGGTCATCCGGTCGTGGCTCCTCGACCTCACCGCGCGGGCGCTGGCGCACGACCCCACCCTTGAGGGGATCCGCGGCTACGTGGAGGACTCGGGCGAGGGCCGGTGGACGGTGGCGCAGGCCATCGACACCGACGTGCCCGCGCCGATCATCACGCTGTCGCTGCTGGAGCGGTTCCGCTCGCGCCAGGACGAGAGCTTCACCGCGAAGGTGGTCGCGGCGCTGCGGCGCGAGTTCGGCGGGCACGCGGTGCGGTCGTCGTGATCACCAGCGCCCCCACCGCGACGGAGTCGCCCTGGGACCTGGGCGTCCGCCTCAGCCGCACGCCTCTCCCGGCGGCGGTGGTCATCTTCGGCGCGTCGGGCGACCTGACGCACCGCAAGCTGATGCCGGCGCTCTACAACCTGGCGCTGCAGCAGCTGCTGCCGCCCGAGATGGCGATCGTGGGCGTCGCGCGCACCGCCTGGACCGACGACGAGTTCCGCGACGAGATGCGGCGCGCCGTGAGCGCCCACAGCCGCAGCGGGCCGGTGGACGACGACGTGTGGCACGGCTTCGCACGCCGCCTGCGGTACGTGCCCGCCGGCTTCGACGACCCCCAGGCCTACGACCGCCTGGACGGCCTGCTGCGCGAGCTGGACGCGGAGATGGGCACCCGGCGCAACCGGCTCTTCTACCTGGCGACGGCCCCGGAGTTCTTCCCGGTGATCGCCGAGCGGCTGGGCGCCGTGGGCCTGTCGGGCCAGGCGGACGGCAACTTCAGCCGGCTGGTGGTGGAGAAGCCGTTCGGCGAGGACCTCGCCTCCGCCCGGGCCCTGAACACGCGCCTCGGCTTCGTGTTCGAGGAGTCGCAGGTCTACCGGATCGACCACTACCTGGGGAAGGAGACGGTCCAGAACCTGCTGGTGCTGCGGTTCGGCAACGCCATCTTCGAGCCCATCTGGAATCGCCGCTACGTGGACCACGTGCAGATCACCGTGGCCGAGGACCTCGGGGTCGAGACGCGCGGCGGCTACTACGACCAGTCGGGCGCGCTGCGCGACATCGTCCAGAACCACCTCTTCCAGGTGCTCTCGATCGTCGCGATGGAGCCGCCGGCGCGCTTCGCCAGCCGCGACGTGCACGACGAGAAGGTCAAGGTGCTGCGCGCGATCCCGCCCATCCGCGCCGAGGAGGTGGCGCGGTCGGCGGTGCGCGGCCAGTACGGGGCGGGCTACATCGCCGGCCGGCCGGTGCCGGCCTACCGGGCCGAGGGCGGGGTGGACCCCTCCTCCAACACCGACACCTACGTGGCGATGCGCCTGTCCATCGAGAACTGGCGGTGGGCCGGCACCCCCTTCTACCTGCGCACGGGCAAGCGCCTGCCCCGCCGGGCGACCGAGATCGCGATCCAGTTCAAGTCCCCGCCGCACCTGCCGTTCATCGACACCCCGGTGGAGGCGATCGCACCCAACCTGCTCACCCTGCGCATCCAGCCCGACGAGGGCGCGTCGCTTAAGTTCGTCTCCAAGGTGCCGGGCCCGCGGGTGGACCTGCGCACCGTGAGCATGGACTTCGCCTACGGGTCGTCGTTCCTGCGCGCCTCCCCGGAGGCCTACGAGCGGCTGCTGCTGGACGCCCTCATCGGCGACTCCACGCTGTTCGCGCGCTGGGACGAGGTGGAGCGGGCCTGGGAGATCGTGGACGACGTGCTCGCGTCGTGGGCCTCCCAGGGCGGGGACTTCCCCAACTACGAGGCGGGTACGTGGGGGCCGGAGGCGGCCGACGACCTCCTGGCGCGCGACGGCCGCCGGTGGCGCCGGCTGTGACCACCGAGGGCGGCTCCGCGGCGCCCGGCCCCCCCTCCGCCCACCGGGAGGCGGAGTGGGACGGGCACGTCGAGAGCGTCGAGGAGCTGTCGCGCCGGCTGGGGGCCCTGCGCAACCGCACCGGGCAGGCGCCGCTGCCGGTGGCGGGCGTCCTGAACCTGGTGGCGGTGCCGCTCGCCGGTGAGCTCGAGGAGGTGGAGGCGCTCATCGAGTCGCTGGCCGACCACCAGCCCTCACGGGCCGTGGTGATCGCCCTGAACCCGGAGGGCGCCGGCATCGACGCCCACCTGGAGGCCCGGGCCCAGCTGCTGTCGGGCTCCGCCAGCGTGGTGGTGGAGCTGGTGCGGCTCACCCTGCACGGCGACGCCACGGGCGCCGCCACCAGCGCCGTCGTCCCGCTGCTGCGCCCGGACCTGCCCACGTTCCTGTGGTGGCCGCGGACGCCCGACCCCGACGACCCGCTGCTCGACACGATGGCCGACAGCGTCGAGCGGGTGATCACGGAGGCCGGCCGGGGCGAGGAGGCGCACCGGGCCCTGGACTGCCTCGTCCGCACGGTGGCCAACGAGGGCGCCGCGGTGACCGATCTCGCCTGGGGGGCGATCACCCCCTGGCGGCAGCTGGTGACGCAGCTGGTGGGACCCGCGCACGTGGCCACCCTGCGCAGCGGCGGCGTGGCCGAGATCTGGCACACGGGCGAGGAGCACACGATGGAGGCGCTGCTGCTGGCCGGCTGGCTGCGCGACTGCCTCGGCGCGCGGCTGCACGTGGAGCTGCACCCGCGCGCGGACGTCCCCGACGGGGGCCTCGTGGAGCTGCACCTGGAGTCGCTGCGGGGCATGCGCCTGGCGATCGAGCGCATCCCCGGGCGCAGCTCGGCGGCGATCATCGTGTCCGCGCCCGGCGAGCCCCCCCGGCGCCGCGTGCTGCCGCTGCCCGAGCCCACCCGGGCGGGCCTGCTGGCGGGCGAGCTGGAGCTGCAGCGCGCGGACCGGTCCTTCGAGCGCGCCCTCCCGCACGCGGCTACAGTGGCCGGGCGATGACGGAGCGCGTCCGGACCCCCGAGCTGGTCGTCGTGCCCGACGCCCACGCGCTCGCCGACGAGGCGGCGCGGCGCATCGAGCGCGTCGCGGTCGCCGCCGACTGGCACGACCCCGCCACCCTCGCGCTCGCCGGCGGCAGCACGCCGAAGGTGGCCTACCAGCACCTCGGCTCGCGCTGCGTCGCCTGGGCCAAGCTGCGCCTGTTCTTCGGCGACGAGCGCTGCGTGCCCCCCGACGACGACGGCAGCAACTACCACATGGTGCGCGGGGCGCTGCTGGACCGCGTGTACATGCCGCCCGAGAACGTCCACCGCATGCGCGGCGAGCTGAGCCCGGAGGACGGGGCCCGCCAGGCCGAGCAGGAGCTGCGGCGCGAGTTCCCCGGCCAGGACGTCCCCCGCTTCGACCTGATGATCCTGGGGATCGGCACCGACGGGCACACGGCGTCGCTGTTCCCGGGCGCGCCCGAGGTGGAGGTCACCGACCGCCTCTGCGTGCCGGTGCACCGCCCCGACCTGCCCCAGCCGTGGCGGGTGAGCATGACGCTGCCCGTGCTGAACGCCGCCCACCAGGCGATGTTCCTGGCCGCCGACGGCGCCAAGGCCGAGGTCATCGCCCGCGCGGTCGCGGGGGACCCGGAGCTGCCCGCCGGGCGGGTGCGCCCCGCCGACGGCGCGCTCACCTGGATCCTCACCGAGGACGCCGCCCGCCTCGTGCGCTGAGCGGCGGCCCGGCGTCCGGTGCCGGCGGCCGTTACCCGATGAGCGGGTGCGTCTGGGGCAGGGTGTAGAGGCGCTCCCGCTCGCGCTGGGCGAGGGCGAGCACCAGGGCCAGGGGCCCCACGCGCCCGAGGTACATGAGGGCGACCAGGATCATCTGCCCCGCCGTGCCCAGGTCGGCGGTGATCCCCGTCGAGAGCCCGACGGTGGAGAACGCGGAGATCACCTCGAAGAGGCACCGCTCCAGGGGGAAGGGCGTGAGCACGAGCAGGGCGAGGGTGGCGGCCACCACCGCGTTGACGGCCAGGAAGGCCACGGACAGGGCCTGCCGCTGGCTGGGGACCGGGATGGTGCGCCGGAAGGTCTCCGCCGGGCGGCCGCCACGGGCCTCGCTGACGACGATCATGACCAGCACCACGAAGGTGGCCACCTTGATGCCGCCGGCCGTGGACCCGGTGCCGCCCCCGATGAACATGAGGATGTCGGTGACGAGCCACGACTCGTCGCGCATGGCGCCGATGTCCAGGGTGTTGAAGCCCGCGGTGCGCGGCGTCAGCGACATGAACCAGGACTCGACCACGCGGCCGTGGACGGGCAGCGCGCCGAGGGTGCGCTCGTTGGTCCACTCCAGCACGGCGAACACCAGGGCGCCGACCACCAGCAGCACGGCCGTGCCGGTGAGGGTGATCTTGGTGTGGAGGGTCAGGCCGTGGGCGCCCGCGCGGCGGCGGCGCAGGTCCACGAACACCGGGTAGCCGAGGCTGCCGACGATCACCCCGAGCCCGATCGGCACCACGACCAGCCAGTCCGCGGCGAACCCGATCAGGTTGTCGCTGTAGAGGGCGAACCCCGCGTTGTTGTACGCCGTCACCGCGTGGAACACCCCCCGCCAGAGGGCGTCGCCCAGCGCGACGTCGTAGCCGACGTGGAGGCGCAGCGTGAGGGCGACGGCGACGGCCACCTCGACGACGAGGGTGAACACGGCGACGCCGAGCAGCACCCGCCGCACGTCGCCGCTCCCCCCGAGCGCCGCCGACTCGGTCTGCGTCAGCAGGCGGTTGCGCAGCCCGAGGCGGCGCCCGAAGACCAGGAACACGAGCGTCGCGGCGGTCACGATCCCGAACCCGCCCACCTGGACGAGCAGCATGATCACCACCTGGCCGAACGTGCTCCAGTGGGTGGAGGTGTCCACGACGACGTGCCCCGTCACGCACACGGCCGAGGTGGCCGTGAAGAAGGCGGTGACGAGCGAGGCGTCGCCGTCCGCGTGGGCGAACGGCAGCGACAGCAGCGCGGTGCCCACGAGGATCGCCACGGCGAACCCCAGCAGGACGATCTGCCCCGGACGGAGGGCGCGCAGACCTGGCCGCCGGAGGGTCACGCGCGGCGTCGCTAGGCCAGCGCGGCGAACTGCTCGGCGTCGCGGGTCTTGCCGAACACCACCACGAGGTCGCCGAGGTTGAGCACCGTGTCCTGGGTGGCGTAGGTGAACTTGCCCCCCGGGCGCTTGACGCAGAGGATCGAGACGCCGTACCGCGAGCGGACCGTGCTCTGCCCGATGCCCTGCCCGGCCAGCTCGCGCGGAACGGTCGTCTCGATGAGGACGAACTCGTCGTCGAGCTCCACGTAGTCGATGGTGCGGCCGATCATCGTGTGCGCGACGCGCACGCCCATGTCGCGCTCGGGGAACACCACCCGGTGGGCGCCCACGCGCTGCAGGATGGCGCCGTGCTGCGCGGTGATCGCCTTGGCCCAGATGCGCGGGATGCCGAGGTCGACCAGCGCGTAGACGGCGAGGATGCTCGCCTGGACGTCGTTGCCGATCGCGACGACCGCCGAACGGAACTGCTGGGCGCCGATCTGGCGCAGGGCGTCGGCGGAGGTCGCGTCGGCCTGCACGACGTGGGCCAGCTTCTGGCTCGTGCTCTGGCAGACGCGCGCGTCGGAGTCGACCGCCAGCACCTCGTGCCCGAGGTTGGTGAGCGTCTCCGCCAGCGCCTGGCCGAACCGGCCGAGGCCGATGAGCAGGATGTCGTCGCGATCAGCCAAGCAGCGGCCTCTCCTCCGGGTAGGTGAACATTCTGTCGCGTTCGCGCACCGCGAGGGCGACGACCAGCGTCAGGGGCCCCACCCGCCCGAGGAACATCAGCGCCGCGAGCACCAGCTGCGCGGGCGCGGACAGCCCGCTCGTGATCCCGGTCGACAGGCCCGTGGTGCTGAACGCCGAGATCACCTCGAAGACGCACTGCCCGAACGGGTACGGCGTGAGCGCCAGCAGCAGGATCGTGCCCACCGCGATCACGTTGAAGGCCATGAAGGCGATGGTCAGGGCCTGCCGCTGCGCGGACGGGGTGATGGCGCGGCCGAAGGCCTCGGCGGGGCGGCCCCCGCGCGCTTCGCCGACCACGATCAGGAACAGCACGAGGAATGTCGCGATCTTGATGCCGCCGGCCGTGGAACCGCTGCCGCCGCCCACGAACATGAGCATGTCGCCGACGAGCCAGCTCTCGTCGCGCATCGCGCCGACGTCGATGGAGTTCAGCCCGGCGCTGCGAGTGGTGAGCGACATGAACCATGCCGACAGCACCCGGCCGGGTGTCGACAGGCCCCCCAGCGTGCGCTCGTTGGTCCACTCCATCGCGGCGAAGGCCACCGCCCCGCCCACCAGCAGCAGCGCCGACCCCAGCACGGTCAGCTTGGTGTAGACCGACAGCAGGTCCGTGCGGCGCCCCCGGCGGCGCAGGTCGACGAACACGGGGTAGCCCAGGCTCCCCACGATCACGGCCAGCCCCAGCGGCACCAGGATCCACGGGTCCGTGGCGAACCGGATCAGGCTGTCCGGGTAGAGCGTGAACCCGCCCTGGTTGAACGCCGAGACGGCGTGGAACAGCCCGCGCCACGACGCCTCGCCCAGGGTGTGGTCGTAGCCCAGCCACAACCGCAGGGTCACCACCAGGCCGACGACCGCCTCGACCGCGAGGGTGAAGCCGGCCACGCCGAGGAGCACCCGCCGGGCGTCCGGCGACACGAACGACTGGGCCTCGTTCTGGATGAGCAGGCGCCCGCGCAGGCCGAGGCGCCGGCCGACGACCAGGAACAGGATCGACCCCGCGGCCACGATCCCGAACCCGCCGACCTGCACCAGGCCGATGATCACGACCTGCCCGAACGTGGACCAGTAGCCGGGCGTGTCGACGACGGAGTGCCCGGTCACGCACACGGCCGAGGTCGCCGTGAAGAACGCGGTGCGGAGCGGTTCCTCGTCGGAGTCGCGGGAGACCGGCAGCCACAGCAGGACGGTCCCGACCGCGATCGCCGCGGCGAACGCGATGAGGACCACCTGACCGGGCCTGATCCTGCGCGCGAGGGTCGTCGAGGTGACCACGGGGGCTCCCGAGGACGGGGGAGCACGGGACGGTACTCCCCGCGCGCGCCGGGCGGGTGGCCGCGGGGATTGGGCGCCCCCCCGGGGGGAACGCGGGGGTGGGCGCGGGCGGGGTGCTAACCTCGTCCGGTCGCACGGGGAGTATCCCGTTGGCGGCGCCGTCGTCACTACGGCCCACGGGTCCGGCGGCGCCGGCCCCGGCTGTGCCGGGGCGGGAGAGACCTGCGGCGCCCTCTCCGGCACGTGGACGTGCCGGTCACCAGGACGTCGGGGGAACTCCTTCTCATGGCCATACCGCTCTGGGCCTGGTTCGTGCTGATCGCCGTCGTCGGCGTGCTGATCCTGCTCGACCTGCTGGTGTTCGGCAGGGGCGAGCACGAGGTCGGGCTGCGCCAGGCGGCGATCTGGAGCGTGGCCTGGACGGTGGTCGGCATCGCCCCCACCTTCGTGATCCTCTGGTGGCACGGCGGCGGCCAGGCCGGCGAGTACGTGACCGGTTACCTCATCGAGCGCACGCTCTCGATGGACAACCTGTTCGTGTTCGCCGTCATCTTCGGCTACTTCGCCGTGCCCTACGCGCTGCAACCGACGATCCTGATGTGGGGCATCATCGGCGCGCTGGTGCTGCGCCTGGTGTTCATCCTGGTGGGCGCGGCGCTGCTGGACGCCGCCCACTGGGTCATCTACATCTTCGGCGCGTTCCTGATCATCACGGCCTACCGCCTGGCCACGAGCCACGGCGAGCAGGTGGACCCGGACAAGAACCCGGTGCTGCGATTGGTGCGCAACAGGTTCCGGGTCACCGACGACTACCGGGGCACGCGCGTGTTCGTGCGCGAGAACGGCCTGCGGTACGCCACCCCCGTGCTCGCCGTGCTGGCCGTGGTGGCCACCACCGACGTGATCTTCGCGATCGACTCGATCCCGGCCATCTTCGCCATCACCCGCGAGCCCTTCATCGTGTTCGCGGCCAACGCCTTCGCGCTGATGGGGCTGCGGTCGCTCTACTTCCTGCTGGCGGGCGCGATGCGGCGGTTCGAGTATCTCTCGTACGGCCTCGCCGTGCTGCTGGCCCTGGTGGGCCTGAAGATGCTGCTCACCGACGTCGTGCACCCGCCCATCTGGGTGACGCTGGTGGCGATCGTGGTGGTGCTCGGCGGCGCCATCGCCTACTCGCTCTACCGCACGCGGCCCGGGCGGCCGCAGCACCAGCCGGCCGCCGAGGGCTGAGGCCCGGTCAGCGCCCCGCGGCGGCGGCCGGCCGGGGCGCGACCATCTCCACCAGGCCACGGGCGGCGGGGTCGTCGCCCAGGCGCGCCACCAGCGCCACCAGGGCGCGCACCGCCGCGTCGGACGGGCCCGCCTGGGCCACCAGCGCGCGCAGCACCGTCGCCGGCGTGCAGGGCGCGCCGGCGTCGTCGGTGGTGACCTGGGCGATGTCCAGCAGCATCAGCAGGCCCTCGTCGCGGCCCGCCGGCAGCGGGAACTCCGCCCTCACCGGCGCCCGGCCGCGGATGGCCGCCTCCATGGCGGCGAACCGGCGGTGGGCGACGATCCGGGCGAGCGGCTCGTGGCCCGCGCGGCGCACGGCGCGTGCGGTGGCGAGGGGGTCGGGCGCGGGCGCCAGGTCGTGCAGCCAGGCCGCGCTCAGCAGCAGGGCGCGGGCGTCGCGTGGCAGGCGCACCGCGCGGGCCAGCCGGGCCGCCTGCTGTGCCACGCCGCGCGTGCGCACGTAGGCGGCCTCGCCCATGAGCGCCTGGGCGATCTCGTGCGCGGCCACGGGCTCGCCCGCCCGCCGCCAGAGTGCCGGCCCCGGGTGCACGTGGCTCAGCGGCGCAGCAGGACGAGGGCCTGCTCGATGACCTGGTGCGCCTCGGCGTCGGCGCGCGCCCGCTCCGCGGCCGGCACCTGGGGCTCCGTGTCGCCGCGCAGCGTGGTCGTGAGGTCGAGCCCGGACCGTTCCGACGCCTTCGCCAGCCAGTCGGCGGGGATCTCGTCGGGCAGGTCGGCGCCCAGCATCTCGGACACCAGCAGCGTCCACGCCCGCGGCACCACGTCCGTGTTGTAGCCGCCGCCGCCCAGCGCCACCCACCGGCCACCGGCCGCCTCGCCCGCCAGCTGGTGGAGGCCCTGGTAGAGGCGCGGGAAGGCGCTCATGGTGACCTGCAGGTGCGCCAGCGGATCCTGGTGATGGGGGTCGGCCCCGTCCTGGGTGACGATCACCTCGGGCCGGAAGGCCAGCACGGCCGGCGCGATGACGTCCTCGATCGCCCGCAGGTAGGGCCCGTCGCCCGCGTAGGGCGGGAGCGGGACGTTCACCGCCGTGCCCTCCGCGGCGCCCACGCCGCGCTCGGGCAGGCCGCCCGTGCCCGGGAACAGGTAGCGGCCGCTCTCGTGCACCGAGCACGTCAGCACGCGGGGGTCCTCGTAGAAGATCCACTGCGTGCCGTCGCCGTGATGCACGTCCACGTCGATGTAGGCGATGCGCTCGGCCCCGGCGGCCAGCAGCGCGTGGATCGCGACGGCCGGGTCGTTGTAGACGCAGAAGCCGGCCGCCCGGTTGTGCAGGGCGTGGTGCAGGCCGCCGCCGGCGGAGAACGCCTGGTCGGCGCGGCCCTCCCACACCTCCATGGCCGCGGTGATGGACGCGCCGCACAGCAGGGCGGCCGCCTCGTGCATGCCCGCGAAGGCCGGCGTGTCGCCGCCCGCGGACAGGCCCCACTGCGCGGCCTCCCACGAGTGGGAGAGCACGGGGCTGGCGCTGAAGCGCTTCACGGCAGCGACGTACGCCGGTGCGTGGGCGCGCTCGATCTCCGCGTCCGTCGCCGTGCGCGGGCGCACCAGGCGGACGTCGTCGCGGTCGAGCAGCCCGTAGGCGCGCATCAGGTCGACGGCCAGGATGCGCCGCAGGGGCGACAGCGGGTGGTCGTCCCCCAGGTCGTAGCTGGCCATCTGCGGGTCGTGGACGAACGCGGTGAGCGGCATGGCGCCACTCTAGCCGCGGCGCGCCGGCCGGGCGCCGGCGCCCCGTCCCGCGGCCCCGCCGGGGGTCAGCGGCCGGGCGCCTCGGCGTCCAGAGCGCGGGCGAGGCGCGTGATGAGCCGGCGCTCGGGCGCGCTCGCCCCCATCGCCAGCAGCGGGTCCGCCGGGCGGGCGCGCAGCAGCCCGCACGCCCGTCGCCGGGCGCGGGGCAGGATGTCGGCGAGCCGGTGGCCGCGAGCGACGTCGAGGCGCATGATCACGCCCGTGCCACTGGCGACGCCCCGGGCGTCCACCCACGGCGACCCCTCCCCGGCGCCCACCAGCGCCCGGCAGTTACCGCGGCGGCGGGCGATCCGCTCGACCACGGCCAGCCCGGTGAGGCCGTCGTCCAGCACGCCGCGGGCGACCACGACGTCCGGCCGGTGGCGCAGGGCGAGCCGCAGGGCCGCGTCGGCGTCCGCGGCCGTCCCCACGACCCGGGCACCGGCGGCCGCGAGGCTCCGCGCCACCTCCCCCGTCCACGCGGTGTCGCCCACGACCAGGGCGCGGGGCCGGCCCGCGCGCCGGGTGGGCGGCGGGGTGATGGGGGTCGCGGCGCATGCGGTCATGTGTCTCCCGGGTCCGGTGTGTGTCCCGTTCTAGGGTGGCGCCCCCCGGCGCCCGCGCCAGACCCCCCGTGCCGGGGTCGGACCCCGGGCCGTCACGGTCCCGCGCACCGGGGGGACCCCTGGTAGCGTCGCCGCGTGTCCGGCAGCCGCGTGCGCGTGATGGTCCCCGGGCAGCCCGACCGTGTGGTCCGGCTGCCCGCCGGCCTCGACGTGATCGTGGGGCGCCGGCCGGAGCCCACCGGGGACGAGTGGGGACTGGAGGTGGACGCCCGCGGCGTCAGCCGGCGGCACCTCGCGCTGCGCGTGCTGCCCGGGGCCGTCGAGGTGCGCGACCTCGGCTCGACCAACCACACCTTCCTGGACGGCGCTCCGGTGACGTCCGTGCGCCTCACGGGTCACCCCGGCACGCTGCGCCTCGGCGACGCGATGCTGGTGGTGGAGCCCCCGCCGGACGCCGACCGGACGGGCGTCATGCGCACCGTCCGCATCTCCACGCCGGGCCTGCGCGTCAAGCTGCTGGCCCTGTGCCGGGACCACGTCATCCCGCCGCGGGGCCGCGGGGCGTGGGTCCTCACCGCCGAGGACCTCAGCAGCCTGCTGGCGGTGAACGGCACGCCCCGCCCCAGCTCCGTCGCCGACGACGTCAAGGACGTCAAGCGGTTGGCGGGGATCCCCGGGGCGAGCACGGCGCAGCTCATCGACTGGGCGATCGCGACGCGCGAGGTCGTCGACGCGGACATGGCCGAGCTGGACGCCTACCTGATGGAGCGCTTCGGCAAGACCTACGAGGAGCGGATCCTCGAGATCCCCCGCGGCCAGTTCCTGCGCGGGCTGCTGCGCGCCAGCGACAGCGAGGGCTAGCCGCCCGCGCCCCACCCGGCGGAGGCACGGCCCGCGGCCCGAGCCGCGCCGGGCGGCCCGTGGCGTGGGCACCGAAGCGCGCTTGGGGCATTTCCTTATCGTCTGGGATAAAGATATCGCTGTTGATAGCTGTGCGACATGAAGGGGGGCTGGGCGGTGGCATCGGTGACGGTGATCGGCGAGGAACTGCACGTCGCGCTCACGGCGCGGGAGAAGGTCGCCGGCCTGCACGGCGACCTGCGCGTGCCGATCCGCGCCGTGCGGGACGTCCACGTGGAGGACGACGCCCTGGAAGCCGTGCGGGGGGTCCGTGCGCCGGGTCTGGCGATCCCCGGCCGCACGAAGATCGGCACCTGGCGCCGCCGGGGGTGGCGGACGTTCGCCGTGGCCCGCCGGGGCGTGCCCGCCGTGCGGCTGGCGCTGAGCGGCGCGCGGCACGACGAGCTCATCGCCAGCACGCACGACGCCCGGGGCGTCGCCGCGGCCGTGCGCGCGCGCGTGGGTGGCGACCCTGACGACGTCGGTGGGGGTCGTGAGGCACGCGGCTGACCTGCTGCTGCATCCCATCCGCCTGCGGGTGATCCAGTCGCTCGCGGGCGGACGCCGCCTCTCGGCCGCCGAACTCGCCGACGACCTCGCGGACGTGCCCCCGGCGTCGCTGTACCGGCACATCCGGACACTCGTCGAGGCGGGGGTCCTGGCGGTGGTCGAGGAGCGCCCGGCCCGCGGGACGCCCCAGCGCGTGTACGCGCTGATCGAGGGGGCGGCCGACCTGTCCCCCGCGGACCTCGCGGACGCCGGCCGGGACGACCACCTGCGCTACTTCACCGTCTTCCTCGCCGGCCTGCTGGACGGGTTCGGCCGCTACCTCGCCGCCGGGGACCCGGACCTCGTGGCGGATGGTGTCGGGTACCGCCAGATCCCGCTGGAACTCAGCGACCAGGAGTTCGCCGAGCTGGCGGGGCGCCTCAACGCCGCTCTGGCGCCCGTCGTCCACAACCGCCCCGGTCCCGGTCGGCGGCGGCGCATGCTCACGACGATCGTCATGCCGGCCGACGCCGGCCGCCCCTGATCCACGCCCGGCGCCCCGGGCCGGGGGGGCACCCTGTCCCGGGGCCGGCCCCTGGGGGCCGGCCCGGGACGCGGGAGGCCTAGGAGGCGGTGACGCCCTCCGGCTCCCTCGCCATCACGACCCGCTCGTTCGGGACGCAGTGGGTCATGACCTTGCCGCTGACGTCGCGGGGGCCGTTGGCGCCCAGGTTGCGCAGGCGCTGCTCGTCCTCCTCGCTGAGCGTCTGGCTCTGCAGGGGCGCCAGGCCGCGCACGTCGTCGGGCGAGATGCCCAGGCCGTCGCCCACCCGCAGGCCGAGCTCGTCCTCGCACAGCAGCAGGTGCCACACCATGCGCTCCTGGATGGCGCGGTCGCACTGCCCGAGGAGGGTGACCAGGTTGAGCACCAGGTCGTCGCGCTCCCACTGCTCGGAGAGCAGGTAGCGCTCGCCGGCCTGCCGGTAGTCCTGCGTTCGCGGGATGCGCTTCCGGGTCAGGCGGCCCTGGATGACCGGGCCCTGCTCGTCGTGCGTGGGGTACTCCCCCTCGCGCAGGCCACCGGTGATGGACGGCTCGTAGTTGACGTGCGGGTTGTCGCCCACGTCGTCGGTGGCGTAGGCCATCTGGCCGCCCTGCTGGTTGGTGCGCACCGCGGCCTTCGGCCGGTTGACCTCCAGCTGCAGGTAGTTCGGGCCCACCCGGTACCGCTGGGTGTCGCTGTAGGAGAACGTGCGGCCCACGAGCATCTTGTCGTCCGAGAAGTCGAGCCCGTCCACGAGCACGCCCGTGCCGAACGCGATCTGCTCGTTCTCGTTGTGCACGTTGCGCACGTTGCGGTTGAGCGTCATCCGCCCCACCGGCCGCAGCGGGAACTCGTCCTCCGGCCACACCTTCGTGTCGTCGAGCGGGTCCCAGTCGAGCTCGGCGTGCTCGTCGTCGGACATGATCTGGACGTGGAGCTCCCACGAGGGGAAGTCGCCCCGCTCGATCGCCTCGTACAGGTCCTTCGAGTGCGCGCCCAGGTCCTCGGCCTGGACGGCGGCGGCGTCGGCCTGGGTCCAGCTCTTGACCCCCTGGGCGGGCAGCCAGTGGTACTTCACCAGCACGGTCTCGCCCTGGGCGTTGACCCACTTGTAGGTGTTGACGCCGAAGCCCTGCATGTGCCGGTAGCTGGCCGGCAGGCCCCGCGGGCTGAACACCAGCGTGACCATGTGCATGGACTCGGGCGTCTGGCTGATGAAGTCGAAGATCCGGTTCGGCTCCTGCCGGAACGTGACCGGGTCGGGCTTCTGGGAGTGGATGAAGTCGGGGAACTTGACGGCGTCGCGGATGAAGAAGACGCCGAGGTTGTTCCCGACGAGGTCCCAGTTGCCGTCCTCGGTGTAGAACTTCACCGCGAAGCCGCGCGGGTCGCGCGCCGCCTCGGAGGAGTCCCGGCCGCCGGCGACGGTGGAGAAGCGCACCGCCACCTCGGTCTGCTTCCCCTTCTCCTGGAACAGCTTCGCCCGGGTGTAGCGGGCGATGGGCTCGTCGCCGAGGGTGCCGTACGCCTCGAACACCCCGTAGGCGGTGAAGCCGCGGGCGTGCACGACGCGCTCGGGGATCCGCTCGCGGTCGAAGTGGCTGATCTTCTCGAGGAACTGGTAGTTCTCGAGGGTCGCGGGACCGCGCTCACCCACCGTCCGCTGGTTCTGGTTGTCGTAGACCGGGTGGCCCTGCCGGTTGGTGAGCACCCTGCGGTCGTCGCCCTCGGCCGGCGGCTGACTCGCGACGTCGGTCATGCGCGTGTCCCTTCGTCGTTGTGGTCCTGACAGGCCAGGCAGAGGCCCCAGTAGACGACCTCGGCCCGCTCGAGGAGGAAGCCCCGCCTGTCGAGGGGTTCCATGCACGGCGGCGCCCCAATCCCGCAGTCGGCGTCCCGCGTGGCGCCGCAGCGGCGGCACACCAGGTGATGGTGGTTGTCGCCGACGCGGGCCTCGTAGCGGGCGGGGTCGGCCCCGAGGTCGATCCGGCGCGCGAGTCCCGCGCGGTGGAGCGCGTCGCACACGTCGTAGGCGCCCTGAACGGAGATCGCGACGCCCGCCGCGCGGACGCGGGTGATCACCTCGTCGACCCGCGGGTGGTCGCGCGCCTCGCGCAGCACCCGGAGCACGGCGGCGCGCGGCGCGGTGACCCTCAGCCCCGCCTGCCGCAGCTGCTCCTCGACGGTGTGCACCCGGCGGACGCTACCACCGACTGGAATCGTTCAAGTGCGCGTCAGGCGGGCAGCAGGTCGAGGCCGAGGTCGAGCACCCGCGCCGAGTGGGTGAGCTCGCCCACCGCCACGTAGTCGACGCCGCTCGCGGCGACCGCCGGGGCGTCCGCCAGGGTCAGCCCGCCGCTGGCCTCCAGCAGCGTGCCGGGCGCCTCGGCGTCGCGGACACGAACCGCCGCGGCCATGTCCACGGGCGTGAAGTTGTCCAGCAGCACCAGGTCCGCCCCCGCCGCGAGCACCTCGCGCAGCCCCTCCAGGTCGTCCACCTCGATCTCGAGCGGGATGCCGGGTGCGGCCGCCCGCACCCGCGCGAAGGCGGCCGTGAGCCCGCCCGCCGCGACCACGTGGTTGTCCTTCACCAGCGCGGCGTCCCAGAGGCCCATGCGGTGGTTGACCCCGCCGCCGCACCGCACGGCGTACTTCTGGAGGGCGCGCAGCCCGGGCATCGTCTTGCGCGTGTCGCGCACGCGCGTCGGCCCCTCGCCCAGCGCGTCCGCCCAGCGGCGGGTGAGGGTGGCGACCCCCGAGAGGTGGCACAGCAGGTTCAGGGCCGAGCGCTCGGCCGTGAGCAGGTGGCGGGTGGGCGCCTCCACGCGCAGCACGGGCACGCCGGGGACGGCCCGGCCGCCGTCCTCCACGCACACCTCCACCCCCGCGGTGCCGGGGGGGCACACGGTCTCCACGACCGCGGCCGCCACGTCGACGCCCGCCACCACGCCGGCCGCGCGGGGCGTGAACAGGCCCGTGCTGCGCAGGTCCGGGGGCACGGTGGCGTCCGAGGTGACGTCGCCGCCCTCGCCGAGGTCCTCCCGCACCGCCGCCCGCGCCAGCGCCGCGACGGCGTCCGGGTCGAGCCCGGCGGCGGCGAGGCGCGCGCGACGGGCGGGGCCGGGCCCCCCGCCCCGCGTCACAGGGCGGCGGCGGCCAGGGCGGGGGCGTGTGACTCGGGCACCAGCCGCCCCTCGCGCAGGCGCAGGTCCAGGTGCAGCGCCCACTCGTCGCGGGGCAGCGGGTGATCGGTGCGGCGGTGGCAGCCCCGGCTCTCCTCGCGCGTGCGCGCGGCGGCGACCACGGCGGCGGCGACCGTGACCATGTTGGTGGCCTCCCAGGCGCGCCGCGACGGCACCACCGCCGGGTCGACGCGGTCCACCAGGCCGGCGAGCGCGTACGCGGCCGACTCCAGCTCCGCCGGCCGGCGCATCACGCCCACGTTGCGCGACATCGCGGCGCGCAGGGTGGCCCGGTGCGCGGGGTCGAGCAGGCCGCCCGGTGCCGGGGCCGTGCCGGGGGCACCGGCCTCCGGGAGCCGGCGGGCCAGCGCGCGGCCCACCCGCGTGCCCATCACCACGCTCTCGGTGAGGCTGTTCGACGCGAGCCGGTTGGCGCCGTGCAGGCCCGTGCACGCCACCTCCCCCACCGCGAACAGGCCCGCGAGCTCCGTGCGGCCGTCGAGGTCGGCCACCACGCCGCCGCACGCGTAGTGCGCGGCGGGGGCGACCGGGATCCACTCGGTGGCCGGGTCGACCCCGGCCGCCCGGCACGCGGCGGTGATGGTGGGGAAGCGCGCGGCGAAGCGGTCGCCCATGTGGGTCGCGTCCAGGAAGACGTGGTCCACCACGCCACCGGGGGCCCGCGCCATGCGGTCGCTGATGGCCGCCGCCACGACGTCGCGGGGCGCCATGTCCTCCAGCGGGTGGACGCCGGTCATGACCCGCAGGCCCGTGGCGTCCCGCAGCACGGCGCCCTCGCCGCGGACGGCCTCGGAGATGAGGGGCTGCTGGCCGGTCGCGTCCGGCCCCCGCCACAGGACCGTGGGGTGGAACTGGACGAACTCCAGGTCGCGCACCGGGAGCCCCGCGCGCAGGGCGAGCGCCAGCCCGTCCCCGGTCACCGCCGGCGGGTTGGAGGTGGAGGCGAACACCTGCCCGTAGCCGCCCGTGGCGAGCACCACGGCGCGGGCGTGCACCTCGCCGGTCGAGACGGGGCGGCCCTCGGCGTCCATCCGCGCCACCCGCACCCCGGTCACGCGCCGCCCGCCGGGCCCCTGCGCCACCAGCAGGTCGAGCGCGAAGGCGCGGTCCAGCACCTCCACGCCGGCGGCAACGGCGGCCTGGTCGAGGGTGCGCTGCACCTCCGCGCCCGACTGGTCGCCGCGGGCGTGCACGATGCGGTTGTGCGAGTGCCCGCCCTCGCGCGTGAGCGCGTGCCCGGGCCCGGTGGGCGACGGATCGAAGATCGCGCCGAGGGTGGTGAGGTAGCGGATCGCCACCGGCGCCTCGGCCACCAGCTCGCGCACCACGGCCTCGTCACAGAGGCCGGCGCCGGCCGCGAGGGTGTCGCGGACGTGGTCCTCCAGCGAGTCGGCGGGGTCGAGCACCGCCGCGAGCCCCCCCTGCGCCCACGCCGTCGAGCCGGCGTCGAGCGTGTCCTTGGTGACCAGCAGCACCGACCGCGTCCGCCGGGCCGCGAGCGAGGCGGCGAGCCCGCCGGCCCCGGAGCCGAGCACCACCACTTCGGCCTCGTGGGTCCACGACACGGGGGGCGCCGGCAGGGCGGCCGGCGGTGCCGCGCCGCGCGTCACCGCGCGCCCCCGGTGCGACGGAGCCGGCCGGCCCGGCCGGCGGTCACGTCACTCCCCCGTCCGCGAGGGGGTGCCGATCGCGATCATCCGCTCCACGCACCGGCGCGCGCGCTCGGCGACGTCGGCGGGGACGTCCACCTCGTCGCGGCCCTCGCGCAGGCACCGCAGCAGCTTCTCGGGCGTGATCATCTTCATGAAGCGGCACACCGCCTTCGGGTTCACCGGGCGGAAGTCCACCGCGGGGTTGGCCCGCGCCAGCTGGTGGATGATGCCGGTCTCCGTGGCCACCAGCACCGTCGACGCGGAGGTGTCCCGGGCCGCGTCGATCATGCCGCCCGTGGACAGGATCCGCGTGCGCTCCTTCGGCACCACGCCCGCGCCGGCCAGGTACAGGGCGCTGGTGGCGCAGCCGCACTCGGGATGCACGAACAGCTCGGCGGCGGGCTCGGCGTCCACCCGCTCCCGCAGCTCGGCCCCCGTGATGCCCGCGTGCACGTGGCACTCGCCCATCCAGATGTGCATGTTGCGCCGGCCGGTGATGCGCTTGACGTGCGCGCCCAGGAACTGGTCGGGGCAGAACAGGACCTCGCGGTCCTCCGGGACGGAGCGCACCACCTCGACCGCGTTGGCCGACGTGCAGGCGATGTCCGTCTCGGCCTTCACCGCGGCCGTGGTGTTGACGTACGACACCACCACCGCCCCCGGGTGCTCCGCCTTCCAGGCGCGCAGCTGGTCGGCCGTGATGGCGTCGGCCAGCGAGCAGCCCGCGCGGGCGTCCGGGATGAGCACCGTCTTGTCCGGGCTGAGGATCTTCGCGGTCTCAGCCATGAAGTGCACGCCGCAGAACACGATGGTCGACTCGTCCGCGGCGGCCGCGAGCCGCGACAGGGCCAGGCTGTCCCCCACGTGATGGGCGACGTCCTGGATCTCGGGCAGCTGGTAGTTGTGCGCGAGGATGACCGCGTCGCGCTCCTCGGCGAGCGCGCGCACCTCCTCGGCCCACGTGGCCCGCTCCTCGACGGTCATCGGGGTGTCGATCACAGGGGTTCCTCCGTCGGCCCGGTGGGGCGTGTGCGCCACGAGGGTAGTGCGCGGGCGCCGCTTTCCAAGTACCTGCCGCGGCCGGTGAGCGATACCACACATCGGCGCCCGCGCGCCCGGGCGGGCGCCCGCGCGGCGTGCGGGGCGGCCCGCGGTGTCCCGCCGGCCGAGGGGGCCGGGGGCCGCGACCCCCTCGGCCGCCCAGGGTGCGGTCCGCCCGGCGGGGGGAGGTCGGCGGGCGCAGGCCCCCCTTAGCATCGCTCCATGCCCACCCTGCCCCGCCGGCTCCGGCGCCCTTCCGCGCCGGCGCCCGCCCCGCCGCACGCGCCCGCCTCGCTGGCGCCGCTCCACCGCGAGCGGCTCATCCTGCACCGCCTGCTGGCCGCCCGGGGGCTGCCCGTGCCGCGCCTGCTCGGCGTCGTCGGCCCCGCGGGGGGCCACAGCGCCCTGAGCGGGCGCCCGCTGCCCGACCTCGACGCCGCCGCCGCCTTCCTCGAGTCGGAGGCGCCCGCGGCCTTCAGCGTGCTGCCCTCCGACGCCGCGCACCCCGCCGCGCCGCGCACCTTCCGGCGCGAGGGGGGCGGCCTCGTCGGGCCCGGTGCCACGGTCCTTGCCCCGGCCTCGCTCGCCCGGGAGCTGCGCGGGGGCACGGCGGACCTGCACATGGTGGTGGCGCCGCTCGCCGATCCCCGCGGCGACGGACGCGTGCAGGTCCTGGCGCTGACCACCCACGTGGCCGCGGGCGGGGTGGTCGAGGTGCGCACGGACCCGGCCGACCACGCCCCGGCGCCGGCGCACGCCCGGGCCGTCGCCCTCGCCGCCGCCGCGGCACCGTGCCTGCTGCCGCTGCGCTGCCTGCGCTGGGTCGTCGCCCTGACCCCGGAGGGCCCGCGCCTGCTCGACGCGGCGCCGTCCCCGTCACCGGCGCCCACCGCCCCCGTGGCGGCGCCCGGCGTGCGCGGCGCCGTCCCCGTCGCCGGGGGCCGGACGTGAGGCTGGGGCGGGTGGTGCCCCAGGCCGCCGAGCTGGCCCGCTGCGTGCGCGGCGCGCGGCGGGCGTACGGCGCGGGCGTGGCGGCGACCGTCCGGCGCGCCCGGCGCGCCCGGCGGGAGGGCGCGTGGACGTACACCGAGGCGCTCGCCGCGGGCGTCCTGGACCCCGCCTGCACCGACGCCACCCGCCGTGCCCTGGTCAGCTACTCGGTGCTGCAGGCCGCCCAGTGGCGGCACAACCCCCTCGCGCTCGAGCCGCTCACCGAGAACAAGCTGGTGTGCGACGCGCTCCTGAGCGGGGCGGGCATCCCCTGCCCCGCGCCCTACGGCGCCGTGGGGCGGGCGGGCGGCCACAGCGCGCGGACGGGGGCGCCGATCACCGACCGCGAGGCCTTCGCGCGCGCGGTGGCCGAGGACCTGCCGGCCGAGTTCGTGGTGAAGCCCGCGGAGGGGCTGCTGGGCCTGGGCGTCCGCGTGGTGCGGCGCGGCGCCGACGGACGGGTCGACGCCGGCGACGGTCCCCTGGACCCGCGCGCCCTCTACGACGCCCTGGTGGCGGACCCGCGCTTCGACCTATTCGTGCTGCAGGAGCGCCTGCGCAACCACCCGGACGTGGAGGCGCTCACCGGCAGCGCCACCCTGCAAACGCTGCGCCTGTCCACCTTCGTGCGGCGCGACGGGGCCGTGCACCTGATGCACGCCTGCATGAAGCTCGCGGTCGGGGAGGGCCCCGCCGACAACTACCGCTCGGGCGCGACCGGCAACGGCATCGCCGACGTGGACCTCGCCGACGGGCGGCTCGGGCCCCTGCTGGTGCCGCCCCCGCACGGGGCCGGGTTCGCCCCGACCCCGGTCGTGCCCGGCACGGGCCGGCGCGTGGAGGGGGTCGTCCTGCCCGCGTTCGCCGAGGCCCGGGACCTCGCGCGCCGGGTCGCGCCGCTGTTCCTGCCGATGCGCACGCTCGGCCTCGACATCGGCCTCACCCCGGCGGGGCCGGTCGTGGTGGAGGTGAACAACTACTGGGGCGCGCCCCCCACCCCCATGCCGGCGGAGTCACGGGAGCTGCTGCTGGCCCCGTGACCCGCCGCGGGGCCGTCAGCCGGGGGCGTCCGCGGCCGGCGCGGGCACGGGCGCCCTGCGCGTGGCCGCTCCCCGCTCGCCCACGCCGAGGCACGCGGGGCACACCCGCGCCACCAGGGCCCGGCGGCCCGGGGCGGGCCACCAGATGGCGCGCTGGCCCCAGCAGGTGCCGCAGGGCTCCCAGACGACCTCGTGGACGTCGGCGTGATGCGTGTGCATGGCGGTCCTCCCTCGGGGTGCGTCCCTGTGCCACAAGGGTCGTCCCCCGCGGGTCCCCGCGGGATGTGCGTGCGCACAGGATGTGCGCCGCAGGCCTTGGCCCGGCGTCCCCCCGGGCTAGGGGACGACCACCGTCCACGGGACGATGCGCTGCGCGGCGACGAGGCCGGCGGCGCCGTACGGGTCCTCCTCGGCGAAGGCGGCGGCCGCGGCGGCGTCGCGGAAGACGATCAGGGCGCCCCCTACCGGGTCGCCCGTGGCGCCCGCCATCACGAGCGACCCCTCCTCGTGCCGGCGCCGCAGCAGGGCGAGGTGCGCCTCGCGATGGGGCGCCCGGCGCTCCAGCACGTCCTGCACGTACGTGTACTCCAGGGCGGCCAGCGTCTCGGGCATCGCGCGGCAGCCTACGACAGCACGTCGCGACGCGTGAACACGAGGTAGGCGCCGGCCAGGCAGGGCGCCGCCCAGCAGACGTCCACCACCACGGAGCGCAGCAGGGCGTCCCAGTCCACCGGGTCGCGCAGGATCCCGAACCAGGCGTTCGCCTGCTCGGTCACCAGGTAGGGCTGCAGCCCCTCGAGCGACTCGAACTGGGCGGCCACCTGCAGCACGACGATGAGGATGACCGTGCCGCCGATCGCGGCGACGGTGTTGAGGGTGGTCGCCGACAGCAGCAGGCTGAACGACGCCAGCGCGAACACGGTGATCGAGGCGAACAGCGCGGCCAGCGCGGCGGCCAGCAGCCCGCGCCCGAAGCCGACCTCGGTGCCCGACAGGGTGGGCAGCGGATCCGTGCCGAGCACGGCCGAGCCGGCGACGGCGCCCACCGCGAACTGCACCATCAGCAGGGCCACGGTGTAGACCGCCGCGGCGAGCAGCTTGGCGCGGAAGACCTGCGGGCGGGTCACCGACCGGGTGAGGATCGTCTTGAGCGTGCCCCCGCTCGTCTCCCCCGAGATCGCGTCGCCCGCCACCAGGCTGGCCAGCAGCGGCAGCAGGAAGAACGTCGCGAACGCGAGCGAGAACAGGGGCACCGCCAGGCCCACGCCCTCGACCGAGCGCGCGAACGGCACCTCGTCGGGCGGCCCGCCGTCGCCGGTCTCCAGCGCGATCAGCAGGATGATCGGGATCGCCGCCGCCCCGGCCAGGCCGAGGTAGGTGCGGCGCAGCGCGCGCAGCTTGCGCAGCTCCAGGCTCAGCACGGGCGACCCCCCCGACGCGCGGCCGTCACGGTGCGGCCCTCCCCTCGACGAGCTCCAGGAACCGTTCCTCCAGCGCGTTCTGCCGCGGCACCAGGGCACGGAGCCCCACGCCGGCGGCCACGAGGGCCGGGGCCACCTCCTCCACCCGGGTGGGGTCGCACATCACGCGCAGCACGTCGCCCGCGCCCGGGTCGTCCACCTCCTGCACCGGCGCGAGGCCGGCGAGCACCTCGGCCGCCGCGGGCCGGTCGGTGACGCGCAGCGTGTAGAGGCCCTCGGGCCCCGCGAGCTCGGCGAGCGTGCCCTCGGCCACCACGCGGCCGCGGGCCACGATGGCCGCTCGGTTGCACAGCTGCTCCACCTCGGACAGCAGGTGGCTGGACAGGAAGATCGTGATGCCGGTGGCGGCCAGCGCCCGCACCAGGTCGCGCACCTCGCGCACGCCGCCGGGGTCGAGGCCGGTGGTGGGCTCGTCCAGGATCAGCAGCCGCGGGTCGCGCAGCAGGGCCGCGGCGATCGCGAGGCGCTGGCGCATGCCCGTGGAGAAGGTGCCCACCCGGTCGCCGCCGCGACGCGCGAGGTCGACCGTCTCGAGCACCTCGTCCAGCCGCGCCGCGCGGCGGGCGCCGTCCCAGCGCGCGCCGTCGCGGCCTGGGTCGTCCAGCCGCGACAGCAGCCGCAGGTTCTCGCGGGCCGTCAGGTAGCCGTAGAACGCGGGCTGGTCGACGAACCCGGCGACGCCCTCCATCGCGTGCTGCCCGTGGGCCCCCCGGTCCCGGCCGAGCAGGCGCACGGTGCCGTCGGTGGGCCGGATCAGCCCCAGCAGCATCCGGATCGTCGTGCTCTTGCCGGCGCCGTTGGGCCCCAGGAAGCCGTAGACGTCCCCCCGGCCCACCGTGAGGTCGACGCCGTCCACGGCGGCGAACTCGCCGTAGCGCTTCACCAGGCCGCGCACCTCCAGCGCGGGCGCCGCGTCACTCCCCGTCATCCGCCTCCCGCCTCAGTCGCCCGGGCGTGACCGCCCCCACCAGGAACCCGTCGCCCACCGAGAGGGCCGACGCCAGGGGCAGGCGCAGGGCCGGCGCCCCCTCGCCCTCCGCCTGCAGCCCGCCCAGCCGCCGCAGCAGATCGCCCGCCCCGCCCGGGGCGCCCCGCAGCCGCAGCACCCGCGCCCATCCGCTCCCGCGCACCGACAGCGTCCCGCTGCGCTGCGCCAGGTCGAGCACCGGGCCCAGCGGCACGGTGCTGCCGCCCCCCGGCGCGCGCACGCGCACGCGGTCCTCCCCCACCGCCTCCCGCGTGACGGAGGTGGCGCGCATCCGCAGCACGGGCGGACCGCCCGCCCGCGGCCGCACGGCCACCTCCAGGGGCACCCCGGTCGCCGCGTCGGTGGTCAGCTCCACCGCCCCGATGAGCACCTCCGGGTCCCGCGGCGCGTACCGCACGCGGTAGGCCGGGCGTCCGGCCACGACGCGCGGCTCGGGCCCGGCGACGTCCGTCGGCCCCAGCGCCGCCAGGCCGCCGGGCAGCAGCGCCGCGGGCAGCGCGTACAGGGTCTGGGAGGGCGAGCCGTACAGCCGCAGCAGGCCGCCCTCGCGCGTGAGCTGCCAGTCGTGGCCGAGCCCCTGCAGCTCCAGGCGCCACAGGTCGCCGCGCGCCACCCACAGGCGTCCCCGGATCTCGCCCGCCGGGAGTGCAAAGGTGCGCAGGGCGGCGGCGGGCACGAGCGACTGTGTGACCTGCACGTCCACGCGCAGGCCCTCCTGCGTCTGGGGGGCGCCGGCCAGGGCGCGTACCTCGTCCAGGGGCCGGGGCGGCGGGGACGTGCCCCCGCCGTCCCCGAACGCGCGGATCGCGAGCACGGCCACCAGCAGCAGCGCCACGGTGCCCGCCACCAGGCCGCCGCGGCCGGGGCGCCGCGGGCCCCACGCGCGCGCGCGGCCGGCGCGCGGCGGGCGCACCGCGCGGTCAGGGGGGACGCTCACACGGCCAGGCTACCCGCGGTCCGGGCGGGCGGTGCCGGGACCCGGCCCCGGGCTACCGCAGCGTCCAGGCCCGGAGCGAGTAGGAGGTCGCGCCGGCGCGCGCGTAGACGTTGATGAAGTGGCGGCCGGAGCGGCGGGCGCGCACGACGGCCACCTGCCGCGCCCGGGGGGCGCCCGCGAAGGCGAGCAGGTTGCGGCGGAGGTTGACCTGGCCGGTGGTGACCGTGCGGGTGGACGGGCCCCACAGGTACAGGTTGAGGCGCGCGGACCGGCCCACGACCTCCACGCGCAGGCGCTGGCCCGCGCGCACCCGCACCGCGTAGACGTCGTCCTGGTCGTCCCGGCGGTCGATGTCGGCGGTCAGGGCGAGCCGGCGGCGGTTCGCGAGGTTGGTGCCGCCGCGCCCCAGGAACCGGATGTCGTCGTTGACCTCCCGCACGTCGTCCGGGGGGGCGGGGGCGGTGACGGCGCGCGCCGCCTCCACCCCGCCGTACCCCGACGCGTCGTCGCGGCCGGCCGGTCCCATGTCGCGCGCCGTTGTCCGCAGCTGGGCGCGCACCTGGTCCGGGCTGAGGTCGTTGCCGTGCGACGCCTGCATCAGCGCCACGACGCCGGCCACGTAGGGCGCCGCCATCGAGGTGCCGCTCTTCAGGGCGTACCCGGGCGTCACCGCGTCGCGGTCGACGTGGGTCGGCACCGTGGACAGGATCTCGACACCGGGCGCGACCACGTCCACGCTGGCGTTGCGGGTGGAGAACTGGGCGACGCCGTACGGGACGGGGCAGTCGAGGTCGCGGCGGGGGCCGCACTGCGCGCCCACGCCGATCACCCGCTGGTAGCCCGCGGGGAACAGCACCTCGTCGTCGCCCCCGTTGCCCACCGCCGCCACGATCACGGCGCCCCGCTGGGTGGCCCAGTAGACGGCCTCCTGGAGGGCGTTGACGCGGCCGTCACCGCCCGCCGAGATGTTGATCACCCGGGCGCCCCGCCGGACCGCCTCCCGGATGCCGCGGATGATCGCGACGTCCTCGAAGTCGCCGAACTGGTCGGCCACCTGCACGGGGAGCACGGGCGCGTCGGACGCCCGCGCCGGGGCGACCCCGACGACGCCCACGCCGTTGGCGGGGGCGGCGGCGATGCCGGCGACGTGGGTGCCGTGCCCGCTCACGTCCCAGTCGTCGGCGTTCGTGTCGGCCCGCCGGAACACGCTCACGCCGCGCAGCAGCGGGGAGGCCTTGCCGCCCCACTCCTCGTGCTGGCGGTCGATCCCGCTGTCGAGCACCGCGATCACCGGTCGCGGCCCGCGCCCCGTGAGGACGGGGTCCCAGCCGTTCGACGACAGCATCCACTGCCCCGCGCGCAGCGGGTCGGTGAGCGGCGGGGGCGCGATCGACGGCAGGGGGTTCGCCGGGCGCGGGCGCTGCGCCGACGTGCGGGCGAGCGGCCACTCCGCGGAAGCCACCCGGGGACGGCGCGCGGCCGCCGCGCGGACGCCGGCGTCACCCGCCGGCACCAGCCGCCAGACGCCCGCCTCGGGCAGCAGCGGCGCCACCCGGCCCAGCCCCGCGAGGCGCGCGGCGGCCGCGGCGGCGCTCGGGCGGTCGGTGAAGGTCACCAGCAGCGCGTCGGCGCCGGGGGCCACCCGGCCCAGCGCGGACGCCGGCGGGGGCGCCTTGGGGGGGACCCCGCCCGCGGGCCCGTCCTTGGGCGGCGCGGCCGCGCCCAGGGCCGGCGCGGCCGCGGCGAGGGCGAGCGCCGCCGCCCCGCCGAGCACCGCGCGGCGGCGCCGGGGGGCCGTCCGCCTAGACATAGCGGTTGGTGACGGGCATGCGGCGGTCCTTGCCGAACGCGCGCGGCGTGACCTTGATGCCCACCGGGCCCTGGCGGCGCTTGTACTCGGCCCGGGCGATCATCCGCAGCACGCGCGCCACCACCTCCGCGTCGTGCCCCCGCCCCACCAGTTCCTCGGCCGTGAGGTCCTCCTCGACGTGGCCCTCGATGATGGGGTCGAGCTCGTCGTAGGAGGGCAGGCTGTCGGTGTCGAGCTGGTCCGGGCGCAGCTCGGCGGTGGGAGGCCGCACGATGGTGCTGGTCGGGATCACCTCACGCCCCTCGAACGCGTTGCGCCAGCGGGCGAGACGGTAGACCCAGGTCTTGGCGATGTCCCGCAGGGGCGCGAAACCTCCCACCATGTCCCCGTAGAGCGTGCTGTAGCCGACCGACATCTCGCTCTTGTTGCCGGTCGCCAGCACCAGCCAGCCCATCTTGTTCGAGAGGGCCATGAGCAGCGTCCCGCGGGCGCGCGCCTGCAGGTTCTCCTCGGTCACGTCGCGGGCGCGCCCCGCGAACGGCTCGGCCAGCACGTCCTCGAACGACTGCACCACCTCGGCGATGGGCAGCACGAGGAACCGGACCGCGAGCGATTCGGCGAGGGCGCGCGCGTCGTCGGTGCTCTGCCCGCTGGTGTGCACCGACGGCAGCGCGACCCCGGTCACCCGGCCGGCGCCCAGCGCGTCGACGGCGAGCGCGGCGGTGAGGGCCGAGTCGATGCCGCCCGACAGGCCCAGCACCACGCCCCCGAAGCCGTTCTTGTCCACGTAGTCGGCGAGGCCGCGCACCAGCCCGCGCCACACCTCCTCCTCCTCGCCGAGGGGGGTGGCGGGCACGGGCGCCGGCGCGGGGGCCGCGTGGGGCGGCGGGGGCGGCGGCAGCTCGACCACCCAGGGGTCCTGGGCCGGCGCCAGGCGGCGGCGCAGGGGCTCGCGCAGCCGGCGGCGGACGGCCATCGCCGGGTCGAGGTCGCCCACCAGCAGGTGCGGCTCGAACTGCGGCGCGCGGGCCACCACCGCCCCGCCCGCGTCGAACAGCGCCGAGCGGCCGTCGAAGACCAGCTCGTCCTGGCCGCCCACCTGGTTGCAGAAGGCCAGCGGCGCCGCGCAGTCCGACGCGCGGGTGGCCAGCATGCGCTCCCGGGCGTCGCCCTTGCCCCGGTACCAGGGGGACGCCGACAGGCAGCAGATGAGGTCGACGCCCGCCGCCGCGAGGTCGGAGGTGACGGGGGCGGGGTACCAGATGTCCTCGCAGACGGCGATGCCCACGCGCACGCCGCCCACGTCGACGAGCAGCGGGCGCTCGCCGGCGGCGAAGTAGCGCGCCTCGTCGAAGACGCCGTAGTTGGGCAGGAAGCGCTTGCGGTACACGGCCGCGACGCCGCCCTGCGTCAGCACCGCGGCGGCGTTGAAGAGGTCGCGGTCCCACTCGACGAAGCCCACGATCGCGATCTCGTCGCCCACCTCGGCGGCGATCTCGTGCAGGGCGGCCCGGGAGTCCGCGGCGAAGGCGGGCCGCAGGAGCAGATCCTCGGGCGGGTACCCGGTCAGCGCCAGCTCGGGGGTGAGCGTGATCTGGGCGCCTGCCGCGCGCGACCGCGCGAGCGCCTCCGCGACGAGGGCGGCGTTGCCGGGGATGTCCCCGACGACGGTGTTCAGCTGGGCGAGGGCGACGCGCACCGGCAGCCCCTTTCCCCGTGGCGGCCGGGAGTAGGCTTCGGGCGGACGTCAGGACGATACGCCACCGGTCGCGAGGCGGGCCGGGCGGCCTCGGAGGTCTTCAGATGAGCAGCTTGCCGCCGCAGCGGTTGGGGGGACCCGGTGGTCCCGCACGGGGACCGGGGGCCACGCCCCCCGGCGCCGGGGGCCCGGGACGCGGGATGTCGCCCCAGCAGGGCGCGCAGGAGGCGGAGCGCCGCCTCGGCCTGCCCTGCTACCACGCGGGCCAGCGCGTGCAGGGCATGTTCGGGTGCGTCGCGTGCCAGCTCCAGATCCGCCCCCGGGCCGGCGCGGCGCTGCCCGTGTGCCCGGCGTGCGGGGAGCTGATCTGGGCCTACCTGGAGGGCGGCGCGCGGCCCGTCCCCGAGGGCGAGCCCGTCCCCATGGCGCGCGAGGAGGAGAAAAAGCCGGTGAAGGTGGAGGAGGGCGTGCGCCTCGACGCCCCCGCCGCCCCCGTGAAGGTGGAGGAGGGCGTCCGGCTGGAGCCGTGAGGCGCGCGCGGCGCGCCCCGCGCGATCCTCACAGTTCCTTCACACAGAGCGAACGGCGCGCTCACCCCCGGCGCGCCCGCCCGCTCACGCCGGCGGCGGAGGGTTCCGATGACGCGGGGGCGACCCTGGCGCACACCCGTCCCATGCCCCTCCGCCTCGCCACACTCCCCCTCCTCGCCGGCGCGCTGGCCGCGGCCGTGCCCGCCGTCGCGGCCGCGCAGGCCCCCACCGGGCGCCTGTACGCCGACGGGTCGGGCGCGGTGGCCCTGGAGGGCGGGTTGCTGGCCTACGGCGTCGGCGCCGGGCGGCCGCTCACGCTGCGCGTGGTGGACCGCCTCGGCGACGCCCAGGTGGTCGTCGCGGGCGTGCCGCAGCTCCCGCGCCGCGCCGGGCGGGGCGCGGAGTACCGCGTCCGCACGACCGAGCGCTGGATGGTGTCGGGCGGCCGCGTCTCCCTGGACGTGCGGGGCGACCGGCTGAGCGTGTCCGTGGCGGGCCTCGGCTGGGCCCGTCTGTCCGGGCGCGGCCGGTACGTGCTGAACGACGTGGCCTGGTCGCGGTGGTCCGGGCGCGGGGTGCGCATCGCGCCGCTGCCCGCCCCCCCGCGCCGCGCGGCGCCCGTCCCCGGCGCCGGCGCCGCGGCGCCGGCCGCGGACGCGCGGTGAGGCTGGCGCCCCGTGCGCGGCGCCCCGCCCCGGCCCCGCCCGGGGCTCGACCCGTCCCCGGACGGCGACTAGCATCGGTGGCCGTGCCCCAGGACAGCGGACCCGATCACGTGCTGGTGGTCGAGGACGAGGCCAACATCGCCTCGTTCGCGCGGATGTACCTCGAGGCCGCCGGCTTCCGCGTCACCGTCGCCGAGCGGGGCGACGAGGGCCTGCGCATCGCGCTGGAGGAGCGGCCCACGCTGGTGCTGCTCGACCTGATGCTGCCCGGGCTGGACGGCTACGAGGTGACCCGCCGGCTGCGCGCCGAGGGCGGCATGCCCATCATCATGCTCACCGCGCGCGACGACCCGGTCGACAAGGTCGTGGGCCTGGAGCTCGGCGCGGACGACTACGTCACCAAGCCCTTCAACCCGCGGGAGCTGGTGGCCCGCGTCCGGGCCGTGCTCCGCCGGGCGGACGGCCGCGGCGCCGAGGCGCCCGGGCCGGAGGACACCGTGCTCGAGGTGGGCGACCTGCGCATCGAGGTGGGCGGGCGCGAGGTGTACGCCGACGGCGAGCTGGTGCCGCTCACCCCCAAGGAGTTCGACCTCCTGGTGACCCTCATCGAGAACCGGGGCATCGTCCTCACCCGCGAGCAGCTGCTCGAACGGGTCTGGGGCTTCACCTTCCTGGGCGACAGCCGCACCATCGACGTGCACGTGCGTCAGCTGCGCCGCAAGCTCGGCGACGCCTCCCCCATCCAGACGGTGTGGGGGACCGGGTACAAGGTGCCGGCGCGACGCTAGACCCGCCGCGCCGACCCCGCGCGCGCCGGCCGGCGCGCGAGCGGCCGTGGCGAACGCTGCGGGGGCGGCTGGCGCTCGGCGCGATGCTCGGGCTCGTCGCCGCCGCGGTGGTGTTCGCGGTGGTGTCGTCCAGCCTCGTCCGCTCGCAGTCGGAGCAGAACGCCCGCGAGGAGTTCGACCGGCAGGCCGTCCGCGTGGCCGCGCTGATCTCCAGCGAGACCCAGGAGAGCGTCAACGCGGGCGAGTGCCGCACCGGCTACGCCCGCGCGCAGCTCGAGGCGTTCGTCGGCACGGACGCGCGCCTGTTCGTGACCGGGTTGCCCTTCTGCCCCGGGGACGCGCGGCCCTACGGCGACCTCACCCACCTCTCCGACGTGCGGGTGGACGAGGACCTCATCGAGCGCGACGGCTTCCAGCGCATCGACGTGCGGCTGCCCGACGACGACCGGGAGACGGTGGCCACGGCGGCGCCGTTCGTGGTGGAGAACCAGGTCACGGGGCACCTGGTCCTCGTCAAGCCGCGCGCCGAGGTCCGCCCGGACCTGTCGGACGTCGCCTCCGCACTGCTGATCGCCAGCGTCATCGGCTTCATCCCCGCGCTGCTGCTCACGCTGCTGGTCACCACACGGCTCACGCGGCCGATCCGGGAGATGCGCCGGGCGACCGACCGCGTGGCCGCCGGCGACCTCTCGGCCGAGGTCGCCCCGGCGGGCGTCGCCGACCTGGACGCGCTGGCGCGGGACTTCAACGTGATGGTGGAGCGGCTGCGCCAGCGCGAGGACGCCTCGCGTGACTTCCTCATGAAGGTCACGCACGACCTGCGCACCCCGCTGACCGCCATCCGCGGCCACTCCGCCGCGCTCGCCGACGGCATCGTCCCGGAGGACATGCAGGGCCGCTCCCTGCTGGCGATCGAGGGCGAGGCCACGCGGCTGGAGGCCATGGTCACCGACCTGCTCGACCTGGCGCGCCTCGACGCGCACCGCTTCCGCCTGGACCACGCCGAGGTGGACGTCCAGGAGGTGCTCGAGCGGGCGGCCGACGCGCAGTCCGCGGACGCCGTGCAGCGCGGCGTCTCCCTGTCGCGCCGCGTCGGCGCCCTGCCGCCCCTCGTGAGCGACGCCCGGCGGGTGCGGCAGATCGTCGACAACCTGCTCGACAACGCGCTGCGGTGGACCCCCGACGGGGGCCGGGTGGCGCTCGACGCGGAGCCCCTGAGCGGCGGCGGGGTGCGGGTCGTGGTGAGCGACACCGGCCCCGGCGTGGCCCCCGGGATGCGGGAGGCCGTGTTCGAGCCGTTCCGCTCGGGCGAGACCCCGGACGGGCGCACGGGGACGGGCCTCGGCCTGGCGATCTGCCGCCAGCTCGCGCGCGCCCTCGGCGGCGACGTCACCGTGGGCGACGGACCCTCGGGGGGCGCGCAGTTCGTGCTGACGCTGCCCGCCGTCGCGCCCGGCGCACCCGCCGTGGCCCCGGCCCCGGCGGCCCCCCTCTAGGGGGCTCCTTCACAGCTTTCACACGCGCACGCGGCGAACGCCTAACGCGGGGGGCGGGCGGCGGCGACGCGCGGGGGGCACGATTCGGGCGGACCGGGCGCACCGCGCCCGCCGACGCCTCGAGGAAACGTGCTCCGCCGCCTCCTGCCACTCGCCGCACTCGTCGCGCTCACCCCCGCGGCCGCCCACGGGGCGGTCGCGCTGGAGACGCCCGCGCAGGGCGGCCTGCTGCTGGTGGACGGCCGCGGGTCCGTCGCGGCGAGCGGCCGGATCGTGGCCTGGGGCCTGGTGGAGGCGCCGGCGCGCGTCGACGTGGCCGGGGGCCGGGGTGTGACCGTGCGGGTGACCCTGCGGACGGGCCACGGCGGCCGCCGCGTGGTCACCCGGCGCGGCCGCCACGTGCGCGTCCCCCGGGGGATCGCGCGGGTCTTCCTGAACGGGGACCCGATCCGGGTCACGGTCAGCGGGCGGCGTGTCGCCCTGTCGATCGCCGGGGACGGGGCCGTGCGGCTGCGCGGGCTGGGCGGCTACGACCTCGACGGGGAGGGCTGGCGGCCCTGGGACCCCTCGTCGCCGCTGCCGCTCGAGGGCCGGGACGACTGACCGCCGGCGCGCCCCGGGACGGGGCGCGAGAGGGCGGCGGCGCAGCGGGACGCCGGTGGCGGCCTCGGCGCGCCCCGGGACGCACGGCGGCCGGCCCCCGGGGGGGACCGGCCGCGGCCGTGCGGAGGGGTGACGCCCGCGTACTAGGCGGGCGCCTCCTCCGGGTGCGGGGCCAGCACCACGTCGCCCCGCTCGCCGGTGCGCACGCGCACCGCGTCGTCCACCGGGAGGATGAAGATCTTCCCGTCCCCGGGGTCGCCCGTGTGGGCGAGCTCCAGGATCGTGTCGACGGCGCGGTCGACGTCGGCGTCGTCCACCACCATCTCCAGCTTCAGCTTGGGACGCAGGAAGATGGTCGCCTTCGCCCCGCGGTAGCTCTCGGTGAAGCCCTTCTGACGGCCCGAGCCCTTGACCTCGACGATGCTCATGGACGGCAGGCCCATGTTCGCCAGGCGGTCGCGGATGGCGTCGAACGCCTCGTGCCGGATGAACGCCTCGATCTTCTTCACGGTTCCTGACTCCCTTACCGCGCCGTGGCCGGCGTCGTGACGGTACCCGGGTCGGGGCCGGAGGGGCCCCCGACCAGCGTGTGGCGCGCCGTCTCCGGCATCGCGCCCGGGACCTCGATGAACTGCTCCGGGTAGCCGAACATGCCGTGCTCGGAGATGTCCAGGCCGCTGAGCTCGTCCTCCTCGTCCACGCGGAGGCCGACCGTCATGCGGATCGCCAGGAACACCGCGGCGCAGAGGAGCCCGGTGAAGCCGACCGTCGCGGCGATGCCGTAGAACTGCACCCACAGCTGCTCGATGCCGCCGCCGTAGACGAGCCCCTCGCGGGAGCCCAGGCCGACGACGTCGACGATGACCGGGTCCATGCGGGTGGCCGTGCCGAACAGGCCGATGGCCAGCGTGCCCCAGATGCCGGACACGCCGTGCGCGGCCAGGGCGCCGAGCGGGTCGTCGATCTTCATCTTCTCGACGCCCACCACCACCAGCGGGATCAGCAGGCCGGCCACGAGGCCGATCACCACGCCCGCCCAGTAGTCCACGAAGGCGCAGGGGGCCGTGATGGCGACGAGGCCACCGATGGCGCCGTTGCCCATCTGCGACACGTCCAGCGTGCGGAAGAGCAGCAGCGACATGATCGTCGCGCCCAGCACGCCCGCGCCGGCGGCGAGGTTCGTGTTGACGAGGACGTCGGCGAAGTCCACGCCGGTGGCCAGCAGCGACGAGCCGCCGTTGAAGCCCATCCAGCCGAACCACAGGATGATCACGCCGGTGATGGCCAGGGGGATCGAGTGGCCCGGGATCGGGATGGGGCGCCCGTTCCGGAACTTGCCGATGCGCGGACCCAGGATGAGCGCGCCCACCAGGGCGCCGAGGGCCCCCTGCAGGTGCACGATCGAGGAGCCGGCGTAGTCCAGGAACCCGTCCTTGAAGAGCCAGCCGCCGCCCCAGGTCCAGTGGGCGACGATCGGGTAGATGAACCCGGCGTAGGCCACGCCGAAGATCGCGTAGCCGATGAACTTGGTGCGGTCGAGCATCGAGCCGAACACGATCGCCAGGGAGACCGCGCAGAACACGACCTGGAAGAAGAACAGGCTCGAGATGCTCGCGGTGAGCGTGGAGTACGTGTACTCGGCGCTCGACGGCGGACCGTCGGAGCCGAAGAAGAAGCCGGCGGTGCCCCAGAAGTCGTTGCCGTTGCCGAAGCCCAGGGCGAAGCCCGTCGCCCAGAACATCAGCATCGCGATCGACACGTTGATGAGGATCTTCGCCATCACCGCGCCCGCGTTCTTCATGCGCGACAGACCGACCTCGAGGAGCCCGAAGCCCGCCTGCATCAGGAGCACGAACGACGCCGCCACGGCGACCCACACGGAGTCGAGCGCCGTCGTCAGCGATCCGACATCACCCGCGAGCGACTCCAGCGTGGTGGGCTCGTCCTGGGCGAACGCCAGGACCGGCGCGGCCAGCAGCAGCAGCACCGCCCAGAGGGGTGCGAGCGTGAGTGCCCGTCTACGCATAACTCTCCTTGGAGGGGTGGGGGCCCACGCACGGGGCCGGAACGTGGGCGGAGAGTAGGAACGGGCCCCCCGGACCTGCTTTGGCCCTGCGGAGAAGGTCGCGACCACCCGTTGGTCCGCGTGCACAAAGAGGAGCGGGACGCCGGCGACCCGGCGCCGGGGGCCGCGTGGGGGGCGGAGCGACGGCGGCGGGTGTCGTAACCTCTACCCCCGACCCCCCTCGGCACGGAGTCCCGATGACCCCCCCACGCCGCCTCGCCGCCCTCCTCGTCGCACTGCCCGTCGCCCTGGCCGCCTGCGGCGGCGACGACGAGGACGGCGCCGCCGGCGGACCGGCCACCACCCTCGCCACCGGCACCGCGCCCTCCGCCCCGCCCACCACCCGCACGGCGCCCCGCCCGCCCGCGACCTCCACGGGCGACGCCGCGCCGGCCGCCCCGCTGCCGGGTCTGCCCGCCGAGACCGCCGGCTTCGAGCGCTGGCTGCGCATCAACGCGCAGCCGATCCCGTCCGACTCCGCCGCGCCGCACGGCGAAATCAAGAACGTCTACGTCAACCGCACCCGGGCCGCCGTCGCCGACCGCACCCGGGAGCGGCCGCACCCGGACGGCACCGTAGTCGTCAAGACGGGCAGCCGCGGCGGCGACCAGGCCGCGATCGTCGCGGTGATGGCCAAGCGCCGCGGCGCGGACCCGCAGCACGGCGACTGGGTGTTCACCGAGTACGCGCGGGAGTCGCCGGGCGACCGCTACGAGGTGCTTGCCAGCGACTCCGTCTGCTGGGGCTGCCACGTCGGCGCCGAAGGCACGGACTGGCGGTTCGTGCAGCGCTAGGGGCCCCTCACCCCGCCAGGGGCAGGCTCACCACGCGCATCCGCCCGCCGCGGGCGTACAGCACCAGCACCTCCCCGTCTCCCGCGGCCGCGACGGCGGGCAGCACGGGGTCGGCGGCGAGCCGCCGCAGCACCCGCGCCGGCCCCCCGCCGGGCGCGTGCGCGAGGACGGCGACGCGGGCCCCGCCCGGAGCCGACAGATCGGCGCCCGGGGGCACGGCGACGGCCGCGCTCACCACGGTGCCGGCACGCCCGGCCGCCACGGCGGGGCGCCGCTGGGACAGGTCGTACAGCGGGCGCGCGCCCGGGGGCGACACCCGCCGCGCGGGCGGCGGGGGCGCGGGCCCGAGCAGGGGGACGGCCTCGGTGCGCAGGCCGCGTGGCACCCACAGGGGCGTGGGCGCGAGCTGCCGGGTGGTGGGGGCGCGCTCCCAGGCGACCCAGGCGCCCTCGTCCGGGGCGACGGCCACCGCGGGCGTGGAGACCACCCCCGGAGCCGACACCGGCGCGGCGCCGGCGAACGCGGCGGCCCCCGCCTGCCGGCGCGCCGCCCACACGCGCGCGCCCCGCCCCACGGCGACGCCGCGCAGGTCCGCCCGCGCCCGCGAGGCCGTCCACGTGACGGTCATCTCGCCGGCGCGTCCGTGCGCGACCACGGGCCCGATCACGCGGCCCGCCGGCGGCCCGGCGGGGCGCGCCGGGCCCCAGGCGCCGGCGCGGCCGCGCTCGGCCACGACGACGGCCTCCCCGCCCGCCGTCCGTACGGGCCATGCGATCGCCACCTCGCCCCCCGGGCCGGCCGAGAGGGCCAGCCCCTGGTCGACGGGCGCGCGCAGGGCCGACCCGGCCAGGCGGCGCACCCCGGTCGTCCCCGCCCCCGTCCCGGGCCGCACGGCCACGCGCACCTCCGCGTGGCGCCCGCGCCCGGTGGTCCACGCCGCCACGGCGACGCCCCCGGGGGCCGCGGCCACGCGCAGGTCCGACCGCGCGGCACGGGGCGCGGGGCGCGCCACGGTGGAGGGGGTCCCGAGACCGGCGGCGCCGGGGTCGCGCACCGCCCACCGGATGGCGCCGCCGGCGCCCTCCATCCACGCCACGACGGCGGTGCCGTCGGCGGCGAGGGCGAGGGCCGGGGCGTATCCGGCCGCGCCCCCGGCCCGGACGACCCGCCAGGCGCCGCCGCGCGCCCCGCGGAGCGCGACGCGCACCCCGCGCTGCTCCCAGACCGCCACCGCCGAACCGTCCTCGGCGAGGGCGACCGCCAGGGCGTTCTCGCCCGGCAGCCCCGCGCCGGCGGCCTCCGCCCCCGACAGCACCCGCTCGCCGACCCCCCCGGCCCCGGTCGCCGGCAGCGCCAGCATGAGCGCGGCGGCCAGCCCCGGCGCGACCCGGGGGGCCGGCCGGGGCGCGCGGGTCACGTACGGCTCCCGATCCCCGTCGCGATCCAGTCCAGCAGCCACGAGGGGTTGCGCGACTGCGTCCACACCTCCCCGGGGCCGGTGAACTCGAACACGAGGCCCTCGCCCGTCTTCATGGACTGCATCGTCGACGACACGCGCCGCAGCGTCGACTGGACGCCCTCGTCGTAGGCCACCATGTGGCCCGAGTCCACCACCACCGACTCCCCCGGGGCCAGGCGCAGGCGATCGAGCGCCCCGTAGCACGACAGCAGCACGGTGCCCGCGCCGGCCGCCCGGATGAGGAAGCCGCCCTCGCCGCCGAACAGGTTACGGAAGCCGCCCCACTTGGCGTCGATCTCGACGCCCGCCTCCGAGGCGAGGTACGCGCCGCGCTGGATGAACAGGGTGCGCTCGCCCACCTCGCGCTCCACCACGTCGCCCGGCAGGTTGCCGCGACGTCCACCCAGCCGCCGGCGTCCGGGGCGGTGAAGGTGGTGATGAACTGGGACTCCCCGCCGAGCACGCCGCGCTTGAGCGAGCGCATGACGCCCCCCTCCATGCGCGCCTCCACCGCGACTCCGGCGGACGTGGCCATCATGGCCCCGCTCTCGGCCCGGACGGTCTCGCGGGGGGCCAGGGTGCAGCGGGCCACCGCGAAGCTCGGGTTGTGGCGGATCTGGATCTGCATGGGGGTCTCCTCGTGGGGGTGTGGCGGGGGCCACGCCGCCGGCCCGATGTTTCGCCGCAGGGCCAACGAGCGCGCGCCCGGCCGTGGGGCATGCTCGCCCTGCGGTCGGGGTGGAGTGCACTGCCTACCTGGTCATCCTCGCACCGCACGGCACGCCGGTCTGGCGCGCGGACCGGGGTTCGTCCCCTCCCCGGTCCGCCGCCACGCCGTGCCCTCGGGCGTCAGCGGCCCCGCGCGCGCGCCTCCGCGGCGGCCCGCACCAGCGCCGCGATCACGGGGCTCGCGGGATCCGCCTCGGGATGCCACTGCACGCCCAGCATCCAGGGGGCGGACGGCGCCGACTCGACCGTCTCCACCACGCCGTCGTCGGCGAACCCGGACGCCAGGAGCCCCTCCCCCACGTCGCGGATGCCCTGGTGGTGGTGCGACAGCACCCGGTGGCGCCTCTCGCCCGCGGCCGCCGCCGCGCGGGACCCGGGCGTGAGCAGCACGGTGTGGTCGTTGCCCTCGAAGCGGCCCACCGTGCGGCGGTGGTCGTCGCCGCCGTGGGTCTCGGGCAGGTGCTGCCACAGCGTCCCGCCGAGCGCGACGTTGATGACCTGCGCCCCCCGGCAGACGCCCAGCACGGGGACGCCGCGGGCGTGCGCGCGGCGCACCAGCGCGATCTCGACGGCGTCGCGCACGCGCTGCGGCGGCTCCGCCGACGCGTGCGGCCGCTCGCCGTAACGGGCGGCCTCCACGTCCGCGCCGCCCACCAGCAGCAGCCCGTCGACGAGGTCGAGGGCCTCGTCGGGGGCGCCGGCCAGGGCGGGGTCGGGCGGGAGGAGCACGGCCATGCCCCCGGCGTCCCGGATGGCCGCCAGGTACATGTCGCCCACCAGCGCCGCCGGCATGTCCCACACCGCCCAGCGCGCGCGCTCCAGCGCGGCGCACACCCCGATCACCGGGCGTCCGCTCACCCGACCCTCCATCCCATGTCCGTCGCGCGGCCGTGCACCACCACGTACCGCGCTCCGCGGGCGCCGAGCACCACCGACACCCGCTCGCCCTCCGTGAGCGCCAGCTCGGGCGGGAGCCGGCGCGCCCCGACCTGCCGGGTGCCGCCGCCGCGGTCCCGGAGCGTCAGGACGTGGCGGCCCCCGAGGAACCGCCAGTCGAGCCGCGGCCGCCCCACCAGATCGGCGCCGACGACCGCCTCGAAGGTCTGCCCGCAGGCCGGGCAGCGCACCGCCACCCCGCGCCCCTCCTGATCGGGGACGGCGGACAGCGTCGCGCACGCCGGGCAGGGGAGCTCCCGCACCGGCGGTCCCGGCCGCCGGGCCCCGGCCTCGCGCCGGGCCCGGTCGTAGCGCGCCCGCGCGGCGGGGTCGCCGAGCACCTGCCACGCCGCGTTCACGCGCTTGGCCATGTCGTCGGCGCGGGCCCGCTGCTCGGCGTCCCGGAAGCGGTCGGGGTGGAACGCCATCAGCGAGAAGCGCCAGGCGGCGTGGAGGTCCTCCCCCGAGGCCTCCGGGGACACCCCCAGCGTGGCGTAGTGGTCCGGCCCGCTCACCGCGCCCAGCCTAGGGGCGGGGCGGCGGGGCCGCCCCGCCCCTAGCGGGGGAGCGTCACCGGCGGGGTCACCACGGCGGGCGTCCGCCCGGGGGTGCGCACCCGCAGGGCGTAGCGCCGTCCGGCCAGCAGGCGGTCGGTCACCAGGCGCGGCAGGGGCACCGCCGAGGCGCCCGCGGGGAGGTCCAGCAGCACGGCGGCCACCGGGCGCCGGCCCACGACGTCGGCCGCGCCCGCGCGCGTCACGGGCAGCACCTCGACCCCCACGCGGGAGGGCGCGGCCAGGCGGATCCGCAGTACCGGCCCGTCCGGGCCGGCCGCGGCGCGCGCCGCCTGCGGTGCGGGCCCGGCCGGACCCGTGCGCACGGCGGCGCCGATGCGACCCGTCCCGACCCCCGACAGCACCGCCCAGCTCACGGCGAGGTCCCCCGTGTCCGCCGCGGCCGCCCGCACGGCGAGGGGACCCGGCGCGGCCGGCACCACGTCGGCCGCGGGCCAGGGGACCGGCGCGTGCGCGTCACGCGTGGAGACCGCCACCCCGCCCCGCACCGGCCAGACGGCGTGCAGCGTGCCCAGGGGTGTGGCCACCACCTGCAGCGGGGCGCGGGCCGCGCGACCGCGCCCGGGCGCGCCGGTCAGGGTGCCGTCGGGCGTCCACCCGGCGGCGCCCGCGGGGCGGGTCGCCGACGCCGTCGCCCCGGTCGTCGACCACAGGACGACCGCATCGCCACCCGCGGTGGCCCGCAGCGCCTGCAGCCGCGCCCCCGGCAGGGCCGGCGTGGCGGCGGCGGGACTGGTCCACCGGGCGCCCGGCCGCGGCGCGATGCTCCACTGCACGCGGTGCCCCGTGCGCGCGCCCGCCGTCCAGGCCACGATGGCGGCCCCGCCGGCCACGTCCCCGTCCCAGTGCAGCTGGGCGGCGGTGGCACCGCGCGGCGTGGGCAGGGCGCGCACGGGCGTCCAGCGCCCCCCGGCGGGGCGGAGGGCGCCCACCAGTCGCACCGCCGTCCCCTCGGGGCGCGTCCAGAGCGCCAGCACGTCGCCGGCCGCCCCGATGCGCACCACCGGCACCTCGGCGCCGGCGCCGGCCAGCGGCACGACGGCGGCCTCGTCGAGGACCGCGACGCGCGCCGTCCCGCCCTCCCGCCAGGCCACCGCGGCGGTGCCGTCGGCGCCCACCGCACCGGTGACCCCGGCTCCCGCGCCCCCGTCGGCGAGCGGCGCCGACAGCGGCTGCACCGGCCCCCAGCCCGCCGCCCCCCCGCGCGCGGCGGCCACCACCGCCCCATGGGGCGTCGCGACGACGCCCGCCGCGAGCACCGTGCCGCCCTCGGCGGCCAGCGGGACGAGGCCGGCCGGCACGCCGAGCGGCGCCGGTGCCGCCGTCCACGACGCCCCGGGGGCGCGCGTGCGCATCTCCCAGGAGGTCGCCGCGCCCGGCGCCGCGCCGGCCCGGACGATCGCCGCCACGGCTCCCGAGGGCGCGACGGCCACCGGACCCAGGCGCGCGGCCGGATCGGGCACGGGCTCGGCCAGCCACTGCGTCTCCACCCACGCGCCCCGTGCGTTGGGGACGAGGACCGCCAGCGCGAGGACGGCGAGCGCCGGCGCGGCGGCGCCCCCGCCCGGCAGCCGCACGACGGGGCGCGTCACCGGCCGCCCAGAGTGGTGCAGACGCTGAAGGGGTTCACGGAGCCCAGCACGGTCACCTCGCCGTCGTCGTCGATCCGGAAGCACCCGGCCCCGTCGAGCGTGTCGCCCGTCCACTCGGCCGTGCCGTCCGCGCCCACCCGCGCCACGCGGAACTGCCCGGGCACCGCGCCCGGTACGCGGCGGCCCTCGGCGAGGCCCGCCGCCCGCCCCTCCGCCACGCCCTGCGTCCTGCCCTCGCGCAGCCCGGCCTCCCGGCCCGCCCGCCGGCCGGCGGCGAGTCCCGCGGCCCGGCCCTGCGTGAGTCCGCGGGCGCGCCCGTTGCCGAAGCCCTGGCGGTAGGCCGCCTCGCGGACGTCCTCGCCGTCCCCGCCGCTGCGGTCGTGCGCCACCCAGCCCCCCGCGGCGGCCACCCCCACCAGCAGCAGGGCGACGAGCGCGGCGAGCCCCACCCGCCGGCGCCCGCGGCGCCGCCGCCCCCGCCGCCGGGCGGCGGGCAGCACCCCGGTGGGCGCGGGGGCGCCATCACCGGTGGAGAAGCGGCGCAGCACGGCCGTCCACGCGTCGGGGGTGCCCGCGGCCGGCAGCACCGCGGTCCCGCCCGGCCCGGGGGCCGTCGCACCGATGACCCGGCCGAGGTCCTCCACGAGGCCCCGCGCGGACGGTGGCCGCTCGTCCGGGTCCTTGGCGAGCGCCCGCGCGAGCACGGCGTCCACCCCGGCGGGCAGCGCCGGGTTGACGCCCCGCACGGACGGCGGCCGGTCGCGCACGTGCGCCACGAGCACGGCGCTCTGCTGGCGGTGCACGAAGGGCGGCCGTCCGGTGAGCACCTCGAAGGCCAGGATCCCGAACGCGTAGAGGTCGGAGGCCGGCGTGGCCGGGCGGCCCTCGGCCTGCTCCGGGGACACGTACTCCACCGTGCCCAGCCAGTCGCCGCGCCGCGTGAGCCGCGGCAGGTCCTCCAGGCGGGCCACGCCGAAGTCGGACAGGAAGGCGCGCTCGTCCAGGTCCAGGAGCACGTTGGCGGGCTTGATGTCGCGGTGCACGAGGCCGTGCGCATGGGCGGCGTCGACGGCCGCGGCGACGTCGCGCAGGATGGCGAGCGCGCGGGCGGGCGGCAGGGCGCCGAACCGTGACAGCACCTCCGCCAGGGACGGGCCCGGCACCAGCCGCATCGCCAGGAACGGGACGCCGCCGACGTCGCCCGACTCGTAGACGGTCACGATGCGCGGGTGCTCCACGCGTGCCGCGGCCACCGCCTCCCGGCGGAACCGGGCGAGCTTGGCGGCGTCCTCGATCTCGTCGAAGACCTTCAGCGCCACCGCGCGCTCGGTGCCGTCCTGGTGCGCCCGGTACACCACGGCCTGGCCGCCGCGGCCGAGCTCGGCCTCGATCACGTAGCGGCCGAACTGCTCGCCCGGCACCAGGACGACGCTCATCGGCAGGTCCTCCCCGTCATCCGGACGATGCTACGCCAGGGGCGGCGCCGGTCCGCGCGGGCCGGGCAGGGCCTGCGGATGACGGGCGGTCGTGGGAAGCTGGCTCCGTGAGGGCGACACCCGGCGACGTCGTCGCAGACCGCTACCGCCTCGACCGGCTGCTCGAGGTGGAGGACGGGCGGCGGACCTACCACGCCACCGATCTCGCCCTGTCGCGCGCGGTCGAGGTGCGCATGCCGGACGGTGACCCGCCCGACGAGAGCACCGTCGCCACGCTGCGCGAGGAGGGCGAGGTGCTCGCCCGGTGCGAGGCGCCGGGGGTCGCCCCGGTACTCGATCTGGTGGAGTGGCGGGGCGGACCCGTGCTGGTCACCGAGGGCGTGGCGGGCACCAGCCTCGGGGCGATCGTGCGCACCGCCGCCCCCGAACCCGCCGGGCGGGCCGTGCCGATCGCGGTCGCGCTCATCGACGTGCTGAGCGCGGCCGCCTGCGCGACGGCGTCGGGGGGGCGGATGGTGCACCGCTCCGCCGTGGTCACGGAGCCCGGGCGCCGGGTGGTGGTGACCGGCCTGCGCCCCGCGGACCCGGCGCCGCCCGGCGTGGACCCCGCGGTGCCCGCGGTGTGCGAGACCCTGTTCGCGCTGCTCACCGCACGGGCCCCGGGCGACCCCCCGACGTTCTCCGACGCCGCGGCGCGGGAGGTGCCGCCGGCCGTGCGCACCGCCGTGGAGGACGGCCTCGCCGGGCGGATCCCGCGGCTGCCCGAGCTGCGCGCCGCGCTCACGGCGGGGGGGCCGCCGGCCGCCGCGGCGGGCCGCCGGCCCTGGAGCACGGTGGACATCGGCCTGGTCGCGGCCGTGTCCCTGCTCGCGCTGGTGCTGGTGGTGGGCGCCCTCGCGCGACTGGGCGGCGGTGGTGGCGGCGGGGCGGGCGGGGGTGGCGGCGGGGGAGGCGCGCCGGCCGCGGAGACCGTCCGGGAGGTCGCGGGCGGCCTCACGATCGCGCGGGTGCCGAGGCTGCGCGGGCTGCGGCGCGGAGAGGCCGAGGCGCGCGTGCGGGCGGCGGGGTTCGAGCCCGCCACGACGGCGGTGCGCACGGCCGCCGTTACCCCGGGGATGGTCGCCCGGCAACGCCCCCGCGCGGGCGCGGAGGCCCCGGCCGGCTCGCGGGTGTCGCTGTGGGTGAGCGCGGGTCCGCCGGGGGTGCGCGTGCCGGACGTGCGCGGGCTCCCGCTCTCCGGGGCCCGGCGGGTGCTGAACGGCGAGGGCCTGCGCATCGGACGGCTGCGCGAGCGTGCGGCCGGCGGGCCCGGCGGGCAGGTCGTGGGCCAGGTCCCGCGGCCCGGCGCCGGCATCCGCGCCGGCGGCGAGGTGGTGCTGGTGCTCTCCTCCGGCTGAGACCGGCGGCGGGCTACGACGGCGCCGGCGGCAGCCTCAGGCGCTGCCGGAGGCGCACGCCGCCCGCCCGCTCGGCCGCGACGGCCGCGCGGAGGGCCCGGGCGGCGGCCGGGGGCGGACGGCGCCCCGCCCGCAGGGCCAGGGCGACGTCGTCACCGGCGGTCGCCGACCGCGCGAGGGCGTTGGCCACCTCCGCCGCCGGGTCGTAGGCGTCGATCGGCATCGGGATGCGCACGAGCGCCTCGCGCGCGGCCCGGCACTCGGCCGCGTAGGCGGCCAGGGCGTCCGCCAGCCCGGCGGTGTCGCCGGACCGCTGCGCCCGCGCGATCCGCCTGCGCAGCGGCAGGATGCGGGCGTCGGTCCGGGCGGCCCAGGCCGTGAAGGTGCGCGCGGCCGTGCGCCGGAGGGTCTCCTGGTCGGTGACCGGCCCGGTGGTGGCCGGGGCGGGCAGCACCGAGGGAGTCGTCCCGCCCGTGTCGTCCCCGCCCCCGCCGCAGCCGGCCGCCAGCGCCGCGAGGGCGCAGGCGGTGGCGGCGAGACGGGGACGGGACGCCATGCGGGGGACGTCCCGCGCGGCCGGGCCGCGCGGGACGCCGGACGGTCAGTCCTTGGCGATCAGGCGCTCGAGGGCGCCGCCGCCGTTCGACGAGACCAGCTCGCCGACCGCGTCGCGGTTGACGTCGGCGACGATGATCTCGCCCACCTCGTCGTGGGTGGCGGTGAAGATGCCCAGGCGCTGCAGGCTCTCGCACTGGCGCTGGTTGTCCTCGGTCGGCGTCAGGTAGTGGATCGCCGCCGCCTTGTAGCGGTGGATCAGGAACAGGTGCAGCAGCGTCATGAGGCGCTTGCGCCGCAGCGACGCGTCGAACGTGTTCTGGTCGCGCACCGAGAGGATCATGCGGCCGCGCCGGTCCTGCAGCGTGGCGAACACGATGTTGGCGAGCTTCTGGTCCTCGGGCCCGAGCACGCTGAGCTCCAGGAGCTCGCTGCCCGCGCGGTGCGGCCGCAGCGACACGCGCAGCTGCGTCTGCACCCCGTGGTGCTGCGCCCAGGTGCCGAGCCAGCCGGCCAGCAGCTTCGGCGGGACCTCCGTCTCCTTGAGGTGCTGCACCTGCGTCGAGCCGGCGCCCATCGCCTTGGTGGCCGCCGTCTGGCCCGACGCCGCCATGAGCCCGGCGTCGCCGCGCGGTCCGCCGACCAGGGTCTGCGGGGTGCGGTACGGCGACTCCAGCAGGCGGAACTTCCGCTGCAGGCGGGCCAGCGCGAGCATCCCGTCCTCGCGGAGCGCCATCGTGAACTCCTCGGCGGCGAGGCCGTCGATCTGGTGGCCGCCGTAGGTCATGAAGTTGAAGACGAAGCCCATCTTCCCGAGCTCCTCCGGGAAGCGGCGCATCTCCTCCTCGCTCATGCCGGTCGTGTCCCAGTTGAAGGACGGCGACAGGTTGTAGGCGAGCATCTTGTCCGGGAAGACCGCGTGGATCGCCTCGGCGAACTCGCGGGCGTCCGCGAGGTCGGCCGTCTTGGTCTCCATCCACAGGATGTCGCAGAAGGGCGCCACGGCCAGGGACTTGGCGATGGCGTACGGGATGCCGCCCTTGACCTGGTAGTAGCCCTCGGGGGACTTGACGATCTCCGGGTCCCAGACGACCTCGACGCCCATCTCGCCGGCGCGCCGGTACAGCTCGTACCAGGAGGCCGTCGCGGCGAAGGCGGCCCACTCGTCGGCGGAGACGCCGAGGTCGGCGCCCTCGTCGGCGCGGAAGGCCATCTGCTCGCCGATCGCCTCGCCCAGGGTCATGATCCCCGCGTCCGCCTCCCAGCGCTCCAGGAAGGTGTCCTGCGCCTTCTCGAGCGCGGCCTCGGCCGTCATCTCGTCGTCGGCGTCGAACTCGCGGGCGACCGCGTCGATGGCCGCCAGCGCGCCGATGCGGTCCAGCCATGCGAACGCCTCGTCGTAGGCGCCCTCGGGGGCCGCGTACAGCAGGTGCCCGTTGATGTCCTCGACGCCCTGCTCGTGCAGGCGCCGCATGACGGCGAGCAACACGTTGCGGTAGGACGGCAGGCCCGTCTTGGTGGCCCCCAGGATGAACGGCTGGTCCCGCTCGTCGCTGGCGCTGTCGAGCAGGGTGGCCGCCTCGGCGTCGCTGCGGGCGACGATGATGCCCGGCACGCCCATGATGTCGAGCTGGAAGCGGGCCGCGTTCAGGCGCTTGATCTGCTCGTCCGAGGGGACGAGCACCTTGCCGCCCTGGTGGCCGCACTTCTTGGCGCCCGGCTTCTGGTCCTCGATGTGGTAGCCGGGAACGCCGGCCTCCACGAACCGCCGGACGAGGTTGCGCACGTGCGCGTCACCACCGTGACCGGTGTCGGCGTCGGCGATGATCCAGGGGCGGAAGTCGACCTCGGGGGTCGCGTCGCGCTCGGCCTGGGTCATGCGCGAGCGCAGGTAGAACTGGTTCCGGTCGGCCGTCAGCAGCGCACGCACCAGCCCGGCGGCCTCGTCCGGCACCCGGCTGAGGGGGTAGCTGGCGAGGTCCGGACCCGGATCCTCGTCCTTCGCGCCCTTGGCGGAGGTGGCCCAGCCGCCCAGGTAGATGCCCTCGATGCCCGCGCGCTTCATCTGCACGGCCTGGCCGGGCGAGTACGGGCCGAAGGTCGTGATCGACCTGCCCTGCGAGAACAGCTCCCGCAGCCGCGCGTAGAACTCCTCCGCCGCCGTCCGCGCCACGACGTAGTCCTGCGGCAGCGTCCCGCGCTGCTCGACCACCTGTCGCGGCGAGTAGACGCGGATGATCCCGTCGAAGCGGTCCGACGACATGTAGTCGCGGATGCGCTCGATCTCATCCTGCAAAGTACCGATCATCACACACAACCCCTGTCCCCTGCTGACGTCGGCCGAGTGTACGCGGCACGCGCGCGCCGGGTCCCGGCCGGCCCGGGTGAGCGGCCGGTTAAGCGCTCCAGGAGGGTCGTTTCCCCCCACGGTCCAGGGGGACCGTCCCCGGACACCGCGACGCGAGGGGACCCACGTGTTCTATACGGACGGCAAGCTGCAGTACCGGGTGCGGGTCGAGACCCCGGATCCGCTGTTCGCCCGCTATCTGCAGCAGGCGATCGGCGGCGTCGAGGGCGAGATCCGCGTCGCCATGCAGTACCTGTTCCAGGCGTGGGGCGCGCGCGGCCCCCGGAAGTACCGGGACCTGCTCCTCACCACGGGCACCGAGGAGCTCGCGCACATCGAGATGCTGGCCACCGCCGTGGCGCTCAACCTGGAGGGCGCGGCGCCCGCCGTGCAGGAGGGGATGGCCGCGGAGAACCCGATGGTCGAGGCGGTCCTCGGGGGCATGTCGGCCAAGAACTTCCTGTCGAGCGGGCTCGCCGCGATGCCGGTGGACTCCGACGGCGTCCCGTTCGACATGTCGCACGTCTACGCGAGCGGCAACCTCGCCGCCGACATGTACTCCAACGTCGCCGCGGAGGCGACCGGGCGGCTGCTCGCCACCCGGCTCTACGAGATCACGGACGACCCGGGCATGAAGGACATGCTCGCCTTCCTGATCGCCCGCGACACGATGCACCAGAACCAGTGGCTGGCGGTCCTCGAGGAGACCGGCGGGCCGGCCGCGCTGCCGGTGCCCGACAGCTTCCCGCCCGAGCAGCAGAACGCCGAGTTCGCCTACAGCTTCCTGACGACCACCGTGGACGGCGGCCCGCCGCCGCCGGAGGGCCGCTGGACGCAGGGCGACTCCATCGACACCCGGGGCGAGTTCCACATGGAGCGCGCGGCCCCGCTCGGCGGCGAGCCGATGCTGGGTCCGCCCGTCCCCCAGGGCCACGCCCAGACGGCGCAGATGAGCGGTGCGCCCGCCGGCGACGGCGGCGTGCCGGGCATCGTCGAGACGGTGCGGAAGGCCGTCGCCGGCGACTAGGCGCGTCGTCCACCGGGGCGGATCCGCGGGACCCGCCCCGGTGGACGGGTACGGGTCTCGCCCCGGCGGGGTCGGGGTACCCCCTCTGCGTCGCACACGCGGCCCGGATGCGCGTCACGCGCCCCCTGGGGGACGCTGGTCGCGCGGACACCACCACCGGAGGCACCGATGGCCACCCATGCACCCGTCCCCTCCACGCCCTCCCGCAGCCCGCGGCCGGCCGCGGGTCCCGGCCAGGCCGCCCGCTGGGCGCTCGCCGTCGCGAGCGTGCTCGTGCTCGCGCACGGCGCCCCGCGCTGGATCTGGTGACGCCGGCGCTGCCCGGCGCCGCCCGGCAGGTGCCCGCCTAGGGCACCCAGGGCTCGGCGAGCGGCGTCACCTGCAGCTCGTGCGTGGCCGCGGCCGGCCCCTGCGCGGCCAGGAAGCGGACGGCCTCCGCCACCCGGCGCGGATCGGCCAGGCGCTCCGGGGCCGCCCAGGCGGGCGGCGGTCCCTCCACCGGGGCGATCACCGCGTCCACGATCAGCAGCGCGCAGTGCACGCCCTGCGGCCGCAGCTCCTGCGCGGCCGCCTGGGTGATCGCGCGCACCGCGAACGAGCCGGCGCCCCACAGCCCGCGGCCCGGCATCGCGCGCCGCGCCGAGCCGCCGGTGACCTGCACCAGGGTGGCGGCATCCCCGCGCTCCAGGGCGACGGCACCGGCCGCCGACAGGAAGGTGAACGCGGACCGCGCCGGCGCCGCGGTCCAGGCCTCGAAGTCCTCGGGCCCCGACTCCGCGACGGGGCCGCCGCCGAAGGGGCCCCCGGCACGGCCGTAGGGGGACGCCGCGTTCACCGCCAGCCCGAGGCCGCCGGCCGCGTCCGCCGCGCCGGCGAGGACGCGGCGCACGTCGGCCGCGTCGGTGACGTCGCCCTCCACCGCCCGCGCGCCCGCCGCGCGCACGCCCTCCAGGGTGCCCGCCGACCGGGCGACCCCGGTGACGTCCCAGCCGTCGGCGACGAGCATCTCGATCACGGCCCGGCCGAGGTTGCGGGCGCCGAACACGACGGCGGCGCGGGGGGTGTCGGGCGGCATGGCGGCCTCCGGTGCGGGGACGGACGTGGCCGAGCCTAGTGCCCGGCGGCCCCGGGGCGCCGCCCCGGGCCGCCCCGGTCCCGCACCGCCGCGTGCAGCACCGCCTCCACCCGCGCGGCCTGCACGTCCAGCGCGTGGCCCGCCGCGACCGCGCGGCACCGGGCGGGGTCGGGGGGCGCCGCCACCGTCTCCAGGATCGCGGCGGCCAGGGCCGCGGGGTCGGCCGGGTCGACGACGCGGCCGACGTCCGGGGTGAGCACCTCCGCGGTGCCGCCGTGCGCGGTCGCCACCACCGGACGTCCGCACGCGAGCGCCTCGAGGGCCACCTGACCGAGGGGCTCCACCAGGCTCGGCACCGCGAGGACGTCGGCGGCCCGCATCCAGTCGCGCACGGCCGCGTGCGGCACCAGGCCCGGCCGCAGCACCGCGCCGGCGATGCCCAGCGCCGCCGCCCGCGCCGCGACCTCGTCGCGCAGCGGCCCGTCGCCGACCAGGGCGACCCGCAGGTCCGGCGCCCGGACGCGCGCCGCGGCCACGGCCTCCAGCAGGCCGAGCGGGTTCTTGCGGGGGATGAGCGACCCCACGGCCACGACCAGGGGGCCGCCGGGCGGGACCCCGAGGGCCGCCCGCGCCGCGCCGCGGTCGCCCGGCGTGAACCTGTCCATCGCGACGCCCATGTCGATGACGTGCGCCGGCGGCACGGGTACGCCGGCCGCGCGGATCCGCGCCAGCAGGAAGCCGCTCACCGCGATCAGCGCCGCCGCCCCGCGCAGCCCCGGCGCGGAGGCGGCGCGGACGGGCGCCAGCACGAGGTTCGCGACGTCCTGCCCGTGGGCGGTGACCACCCAGGGGCGCCGCCATGCGCGCCCCCACAGGCCCGCCGCCGCCCCCGCCGGGAACAGGCCGTGGGCGTAGACGACGTCGGCGCGCCGCGCGGGCGCCGCGGCGCGGGCGGCGAGGCCCGCGTACTTGGCCGGGGTGCGCAGCCGCCCCCGCGCCCGGGTGGAGATGGCGGCGACCTCGACCCGGTGCCCGCGGGCGCGCAGGGCGTCGCACATGTCCGCGACGAAGACCCCGAGGTCCGGCGCGTCCGGCCCCGGATGCATGTTGCTGAGGCAGAGGATGCGCAGCGGCGAGGCCCCCGGCGCCGTCACGGCCGGCGGTCGAGCCACAGCGACAGCGCCATCAGCCCCCACAGCTGCCGGCTGAGGTCGTGCCGGCCGGACAGGTGGGCGTCGAGCACGGCGCCGGCCTGGCCGGCGTCGAGCACGCCCTGCCGCCGCAGCCGGGCCGGCGACAGCACGTCCCGCGCCAGCGGCAGCAGCGGCCCCCGGAGCCACGCGGCCGCCGGGATGCTGAACCCCCGCTTGCGCCCGCGCACCACCGCCTCGGGCAGCAGCGGGGCGGCGGCGCGGCGGAGCAGCCACTTCTTGCGGACGCCCCGCACCTTCATCGTGCTCGGCAGCGCGCGGGCGAACTCGGCCACCCGCGGGTCGAGGAACGGCACCCGGACCTCCAGCGAGTGGGCCATGCTCGCCCGGTCGGCCTTCACCAGCAGGTCGTCCACGAGGTAGACGGCCTGGTCGAGGTCCTGCATGCGGGCCAGCAGGGGGGCGCCCGCGGTGCGCGCGTAGCGCGCCCGGAGCAGGTCCACCGGGTCGGCGCCGGACGGGACGCCGCCCAGCAGCGCGGCGCGGCGGGCGGGCGGGAAGATCTCCTTCCAGGCGTGGTGCCGCTCGACGGGCGGCAGGTGCGCGCCGGCGGCGACCCGGCGCGCCATGTACACCGGGCCCACGCGGCCCTCGCCCGGCGGCAGCCGCTCCAGCAGCGGGCGCGCCGCCCGGGCGACCGGCGCCACCCACGGCGCGGCCAGGTCGGCCACGTACGTGTGGTACCCGCCGAACATCTCGTCGCCGCCCTCGCCCGAGAGCACCACCTTCACGTGCCGGGCCGCCAGGCCGCACACCAGGTGCGTGGGCAGCGCCGACGAGTCGCCGAACGGCTCGTCGAACGCCGTCACGGCGGCCGGGAGCAGGTCCGGCGCGTCGGCACCGAGCACCACCTCGTGGTGCTCGGTGCCGTACCGGCGGGCCACCTCCCGGGCGAGCGCGCGCTCGTCGAACGACCGCTCCCCGAAGCCCACCGAGAACGTCATCAGGCGCCCCGGGGTCGCCCGCGCCGCCAGCGCCGTGAGCACCGACGAGTCGATGCCGCCCGACAGCAGCACGCCCACGGGGACGTCGGACACCAGGTGCGCGCGCACCGAGTCGTCCAGCCGGCCGCGCAGCTCCTCGGCGAGGGCGTCCGCCCGTCCCGTCCGCAGGGCGCCGCGCCGGGCGGGCCCCGGCCGCGCGTACTCGCGCACGGTGGCCCGCCCGTCCTCCCACACCAGCAGGTGTCCCGGGGGCAGCTTGCGCGCGCCCCGGTAGACGGTCATGGGCGCGGGGATCGAGTTGAAGGCGAGGTAGGCGTCCAGCGCCTCCGGGTCCAGGGACGTGTCGAAGCCCGGGGCGCGCGCCAGCGCGCCGAGCTCCGAGGCGAACGCGAGCCGCGGGCCGTCCAGCCGGTAGACGAGGGGCTTGATGCCGAAGGGGTCCCGCGCGAGCACCAGCCGGCGCCGCGCGCGGTCCCACAGGGCGATCGCGAACATGCCGCGCAGGCCGCGCACGAAGTCGAGCCCGTCGCGCTCGTACAGGTGGGCGAGCACCTCCGTGTCGCAGCGCGACGCGAACCGGTGGCCCTGGCCCTCCAGCCCGCGGCGCAGCGCCTCGTGGTTGTAGATCTCGCCGTTCTGCACGACGCGGACCGAGCCGTCCTCGTTGGCGGCCGGCTGGTCACCCCCGGCCAGGTCGATGATCGCCAGGCGCCGGGCGGCCAGGCCGACCCCGTCGAGGGTGACGGCGCCGCCGCTGTCCGGCCCCCGGTGCACCAGTGCGTCCGCCATCCGCGCCAGCGTCTCCCCGTCCACCGCGCCCGCGGGGTCCGCCAGTCCGCAGATGCCGCACATCAGGTGAGCGGGTCGGTGACGGTGCGGCCGCGGAGCTGGCGCAGGAGGCGGTGCGCGGTGGCGAGCAGGACCCGCAGGTAGAGCCGCACCGAGCGGTCGGCGACGTACTCCAGGTCGTGCACCAGCTTCTCCGACCAGCTCATGTCCCGTGTCATGCGCAGCTGCGCGAGGCCGGTGAGCCCCGGGCGCACCACCAGCCGCTGCCAGTACTGCGGGATGGCGACCGTGAGCTGCTCGAAGAACGCGGGGCGGATCGGCCGCGGGCCCACCAGGCTCATGTCGCCCGCGAGCACGTTCCACAGCTGGGGCAGTTCGTCGAGCTGCGAGGCGCGCAGCCAGCGGCCGAGCGGCGCGTGCTCGGCCTCCGTGCGCCGGCTCAGCTCGGCCTCCTGCAGCCCGGCCAGGCGCACCTCGGCCCCCTGCCGCAGGGTGCGGAACTTGTACATCGTGAACACGCGGCCGGCGCGGCCCACGCGCCTGCCGCGGTAGAGCACCGGCCGCCCGGACGCGACGCGGATCGCCACCGTCACCGCCGCCAGCACCGGCGACAGCAGGGCGAGCGCCGTCCCGCTCAGGGCGACGTCGAGGGCCCGCGTCACCCGGTCCGACGCGTGCTCCTCGTAGGGGGTCGCGGCCAGGCGCGCGTAGCGCTCGGCGAGCGAGGCGCCGTCGGCCGCCGCCGTGGCCCGCGTGCCGGACAGGTCCGTCATCGCCCCCCCGGGCGGCCGGCGGCGCCCAGGATCATCCGCAGCAGCAGCGCCGGGTCGCGCCGGGTGGGTGATTCCCCCGCCCCCTTGCGCGCCACCTCCAGCGCGCGCGGGTCCGTGAGGGGGCGCAGCCGCCCCTCGCGCATCAGCGACTCGTCCACCCCGCCGATCCGGCCGCCGAACGTGGTGTAGACGGGCGTCCCCAGGGCGACGGCCTCGCGGTTCATCGTGCCGCCGGCCGACACCACGAGGTCGGCCAGCGCGATCAGGCTCTGGGCGTCCACGGCCCGGTCGGCGACGACCAGGGATGGCGTGGAGCGCTGCCGCAGCTCCTCCAGCTGGGCGGCGGTGCGGGGCAGCACCACGGCCTGCACGTCCTCGCGCCGGCTCAGGTGGGCGAGGACCTGCGGGAAGAGCCGGTTCGAATGCCGGTGGTACAGGGAGACGTCGGGCGGCGGGCGCAGCACCACCAGGATGCGGTCGGGGGCGACGCCGAGCTCGTCCCGCACCTCCGGCCGCGGCGTGAAGTCCGACAGGTAGTACTCCTCCTTGAGCCCCGGGTACTGCACGAGCTTGCCCGGGCCCACGCCGTACCGCCGCAGCCGGTCGGGGGGGATCGCGGCCGGCACCAGCACCCGGCGGGCCGCGCGGCAGCCGATGGTGTGCTGGGCGGTGGCCCACTCGTAGTCGAACGTGTTCACCGCGGGGATGCGCAGCGCCGCGGCGGCGAGGGCCAGGTCGTTCGAGCCGTGCGCCACCGCGAGGTCGAAGCGGCGCCCCCGGGCGAACCGCGCGACCGATGCCGTGCGGCCCACCAGGTGCGCGGCCTTGCGGGTGCGGGAGGCGCCGGCGTGCCGGCCGTGCACCACGTGGGGGATGCCGTGCAGCTCGAGCAGGCCGACCGTCTGCGCGTAGTCGCGGGCGGTGACCTCGACGTCGTGCCCCTCCGCGCGCATGCGCGCGATCAGCGGCCGGAACACCAGCACGTGGGCCGGCGCGGTCATGTCGATCCAGATCCTCACCGGCCGCCCGCCCCCGCCGGCACCGCCACCGGCCCCGCGGCGTGCCGGCGCAGCGCCGGGTCGCGCCCCGGCGCGACCGCCACCAGCACGGCGGCGGCCCCGGCCAGGATCCACGTGAGCGGGTCCTCCACGAGGGCGGCGTAGAGCAGGCTGTGCACGAGGATGGCCGTCAGCAGGGCGAGGACGGCCAGGGCGGCGAGCCCCCGGTCGTCGCCCCGCCGTGCCCGCCGGGCGAGCAGGCGGGCCGGCACCGCCACCGCGGCGCCGAGGGCCAGGACCCCGATGAGGCCGAGTTCGCTCAGCACGGTCAGCGGCGCGTTGTGCGACACGGTCACGCGCGTGCGGCGCAGCTCCGCCGGGGTCAGCGTGCCGCGGTAGAGCGTCTCGAAGCTGCCGAGGCCACCGCCCGCGACGGGGTGCGCGCGCCACACCTCCACGCCCCCGCGCATCAGGTCGAAGCGCCCCTCGGTGATGCGGTCGAGGCCGTCCCGCGAGGTGACCCCTTCGCGGACGGACGGCGACACGGCGACGGCGGTGGCCACGCCCAGGGCGAGCACGCCGGCCAGCAGGACGGCGACGGTGCGCTCCCCGAGCAGCCAGGTGGACAGCACCGCGACCCCGGCGAGCAGTGCGAGCGCGCTGGACTGGGAGAAGGTCACGAAGAGGGCGGCGGCGGGCACGGGGGCCGCGGCGGCCAGCAGCAGCGCGCGGCGGCGGTCGGCCGTGGAGGCGCACGCGATCGCCAGCAGCACCAGCAGGGCCACGGCGAGGAAGCGCCCCAGGACGTTGGGGTCGTAGAACACGCCGTTCACGCGGAAGAAGCTCCCGTAGACGCGGTACTCCTCGAGCTTGTCGTTCCAGAAGATCCAGCGCGTGGCGTACTGGACCAGGGCGAGCACCGCGATCGGCAGGGCGACGGCGACGAGGGTGACCGAGAGCGTACGCAGGGCGCGGCCGCCTGGCCACCACGCGACCACGAGCCGGTAGAGCACGACGAACGGCAGCAGGAAGAACACCGCCTTGACCGCGCCCGTCGCCGCGTCGGCGCTCCACGCGATGCTGAGCACGGCGTAGGCCGCGAAGGGGGCCAGCGCGAGGTCGACCGGGCTGCGGGCGCCCTCACCCAGCAGGCGCCGCACGCGCCCGCCGAGGGCCGTCGCGCACAGCACCAGCGCCATCGCCGCGTACAGGGGCACCTGCAGGATGGCGCTCTGGCTGCCCAGCTCCACCGGCAGGCGCACGGGGATCGCGAGGGCGAGCAGCGCGAACACCAGCCACGGCCGGCGGGCGATCAGGCGCCCCAGCAGCAGCGCGGCGGCGGCGGCCACCGCGAGCACGGCCAGCGCGAGGGCCCCGAGGGGGCCGGCAAGCCGATCGGCCGCCCGCGACGCGTCCTCCCCCGGCACGAGCGTGGCCACCAGCACCACCCAGCCCAGCGCCAGCGCGCCCAGCCCGGCGGCCTGGGGGAGGACCCCGCGGCGGGCGGACGCGGGCGCCAGGAACAGGGCGACGCCACCCGCGGCGAGGATCGCGCCCGCGTCCCGCGCGAGCTCCAGGGCGGTCACGAGGGCGGCGCGGGCCGGCGCAGCAGCGCGCGTGCGTCCCACACGATCGTGCCCGACCGGTAGTCGAGCGCCCCGATCGGCACGTCGCGCCGCCCGACCGCGTCGCCGCGCACGAGCCAGGTCAGCGCCGAGCGCGGGCGGATCGCGACCTCGCGGCGGACTCCGCCGGCGTCGGGCAGCACCACGCGGAAGGTCCCCCCGGCGTGCACCAGCTCCACCGACTCGGCCCGTGCGGGGGGCCCGGCCCACACCTCGCGGGCCCGCTCCTCGGCGCTGCCGCCCGAGCCGAGGCGGGCGTCGCGCGACAGGCGCACGCCGTCGACGATGACCCGCCACCCCTCGTCGGGGCGCAGGTGCGCCGTCCAGCCCTCCCCGGGAGGCGCGTAGTGGCCGGCCACGAGGGCGGGGCCCACCACCGCCAGCACCGCGCCCGCCGCCAGCGGCAGCAGCACGCGGCGGCGGGTGCGGGACCGCGCGCGGCCGGGGGCCTGGGCCGCCGCGGGCGCGTCCGGGATGTCGGCGGTGCCGCTCATGGACCCCGGCGACTCTACGCCCGGTGCCGGCGCGCGGACGGCCCGCTACCGGACCGGGAGCGCGGCGCGCAGGGCGGTGGTGCCGAGGGACGTGCGCGCCTCCACCACGACCGTCCGCGCCCGCCCCCGGCCCGTGCGCGGGTCCACCCGCAGGGCGCGCGGACCCCGCGGGAGCCCGCGGGCGACCGGCGTGCGCACGGTCCGCCCGGCCGCGTCGAGCAGGCGCACGCGCACGGCCGCCGGGCGCACGAGCACGAACCGCACCAGGGGGCGCCGGGGCGGGCCCGCGACGCGGAGGCGGGCGAGCGTCCGGTCCAGGACGAGGGTCTGGCGGTGCTCGCGCAGGGCGCCCCCCTCGGCCGGGCGCAGGCGGGCGACCACCGCGTACGGCCCGTCGGGCACCCCCAGCCGCCGGGGGTCGAGCCCGACGCGCACGGTGCCCGGCCCCTCCGCGCGCCGGAGCGGCGTCTCCCCGCCGCCGCGCCGCGCCAGCACCACGTCGACCGTCCCCGCGGCGCCCACGTGCACCACGAGCGGGATCCGGTCGTCGCGCCCGTCGCCGTTGGGCGACAGCCGCTCCCGGGTGAGGGGCGACACCGCCGCCCCGCGGTACGTCACGGCGAGCGCGTTGGTGACGGGGCGTTCCTGGGCGCGGGCGATGCGCTGCCCCCCCAGCGCCACCAGCTGGGCGCTGCCGCCGCCGTCGAAGCCGATCGCCGTCCAGGCGCCCAGGTCGGCCATCAGGCGGGCCTGCTCGGCGACGCTCATCCCCGGGCTGCCCTGCTCGGGGCCCTCCGTGACCACCATCAGCAGCGTCCCGTCCGCCATCTGCCCGAACCCGCTGCGCTGGGTGCGGCTGTCGCCCTGCGCGCGCGTGAACGCCTCCCCGGCGTCCGCCACGGGCACGCCGCTGCGCACCAGCGCCGGGCCGCCGCCGATCGCCCACCGCGCGTCCGCGGCCAGTCCGGGGAAGGCGACCGAGACGCGCACCCGGCGCCCGGGGACGAGCGCGGCCCGCAGCGCCGTCACGTCCCCGCCGGTGGCGCGCAGCACCACCTGCCCCGGGCCGATGGGCGTGCCTCCCGCCACCCGGGCCGCCGCCACGGTGCCGTCGAGGGGCGCGTTCAGCGCCGGGGCGCCCGCGTCCAGCGTCACCACGGCCTCCCACCCCCGGCCGGTGGGCGTCGCCGCCCCGGACGCGGCGGTGTAGAGCAGCGTCTCCCCCGAGCGCTCCTCCGGGCGGTTCAGCCCGTCGATCACGGCCGGGGCGGACGGCGGCGCGGCCGGGTCGACCACCTGCCAGCGCGCCACCAGGCCGAGGCGGGCGACGGCGAGCGGCCCGGCGGCGGGCATGATCAGCGCCGACCGGCCGGCCTCGGGCTCGCTGACCGGCTCGGTCCCCCGGGCGAAGACGCCGCTGGGGTAGGCGCGGGTGCGGTTGAACAGGTCGCCGTTGATCGCCGCCAGCGTCCCCGACCCCAGGCGATCGCGCACGTAGCGGCTCAGGCTGCCGGCCGCCTGCGTGGTGCCCGTCAGCAGCACCGGCTCCACGTCGAGCACGCCCGGGGCGCGGCGCATGCGGAGCACGTGCACCACCTGGCCCCCGGGGCGCACGAGGCGCTCCAGCACGAGGCCCGGCGCGAGCCCGGCGGAGGAGGCGGGTGCGGTCTGGCCCGCGGCCGGTGCGGCGCCGGCGGCGATCCCGAGCGCGGCGGCGGCCGCGACGACCGCGGCGGGGGGGCGGAGGCGCGGCATGGGCGGCACCAGACCACGCGCGGACCCGCCCGACAAGCGGGGCGGGTCCGGTCCGTCCGCCCTAGAACTCCTGGATGGTGGGACGCACCAGGATCTCGTTGAGGTCCACGTGCGGCGGCTGACCGGCCGCGAACATCACCAGGCGCGCGACGTCGTCGGCCTGGAGATACCCGGCCCCGACCGGGTCGTCGTAGAACGGCGTGTCCACCGTCCCGGGGCCGACGAGCGTCACCCGGACCCCGCTGCCGTGCAGCTCCTGGCGGGCCGCCTCGGCCATCGCCGTCACCGCCCACTTGGTGGCGCCGTACAGGGAGCCGGGAGGCACCTTGCGGCCGCCCACGGAGCCCATCAGGAACAGGTGGCCGCGGGTCGCGCGCAGGTCCTCGAAGAACGCCCGCACGGTGAGCGCCGCCCCGAGGACGTTGGTCAGCACCATCTGCCGCCAGAACCCGGGCGACTCCTCCAGGAATCCGCGGGTCGCCCCGAACCCGGCGTTGGCGACCACGACGGCGGCGGGCCCGAAGTGCGCGCGCGTACGCTCGGCGAGGGCGGCCAGGTCGTCCCACTCGGTGACGTCGCAGCGCACGGCGAGCGCCCGCTCCGGCCCGCCGAGCTCGCCGGCCAGGGCGCCGATGCGGTCCTCCGAGCGCGCGGCCAGCACGACCCGGTCCCCCTCGGCCGCCGCCGCCCGCGCGATGGCCGCGCCGATGCCCGACGAGGCCCCCGTCACCACCGTCACCCGTCCGTCCGCCATCGGCCCCTCCATGCGTCGCGGTCCGGGCGTCTACCCGGCCGCGGCCGCCCGCACCGCCCGACCGGCGTCGCCGGCCGCCGCGGCGGCCGCGCGGACCGCCCGCATGGGCCCGTCCCATGGCGCCCCGGCGACGCGGAAGGCCACGGTGCCGCCCATCAGGTGCCCGTCGGACGCGCGCGCGGTCCAGCGCACGCGATAGGCGCCCGGGCCGGCGTCGGGCAGCGTGACCCGCATCCGTCGCGCGTCGCGGGGATCGGTGCGCACGGGCGCGGCGGCCTCCCCGCCCGGCCCGGCCACCGTCGCGGTCTCGGCCCGCCCGAGCGGGGCGGTGAAGGTGAGCGTCAGGGCGGGCGGCACCGCGCGCAGCCGCGCCCCGTCGGCGGGGGTGCTCGCCCGCAGCTCGGTGTGCGCCCCGGCGGTCGCCGGCAGCGCGAGGACGGCGGCGAGCGCGAGGGCCGCGCCGACGCGCGGCCCCGCGTGCCGCCCGCCCGGTGAGCGCCGCGCCGTCACGCCCCCCTGGATAGCAGGCGGGCGCGACGGACGGGAGGACCTACCGGTGCGCGTGACCGTGGTGGTCGTGCACCACGGCGTGCCCGCGGCCCCGCGCGATGAGCCAGCGGTTGACCGGCAGCGCGGCCGCGAAGGCCACGGCGAGCGCGACGGCCAGCGCCCCCCAGAAGCGCAGGTCGCCCAGGCCCGCGTCCATGGCCCCGGGGATCGCCAGCATTATCGCGTTGTCGACGATCTCCATGATCGTGATGGAGACGGTGTCGGCCGCGAGCGCCAGCGGCACGACCGCGCCGAGCGCGAGGCCGGAGCGCAGCAGCGGCAGCGAGGTGAGCGCGTACCCGAACAGGAACGCGAGCGCGACGGCGAGCGCGATCGTGGCGGCGTCGCTCCAGCCCAGCGCGGTGCCGATCGCCAAACCGAGCACCTCGCCGATCGCGCAGCCGGTCAGGCAGTGGAGGGTGGCCGACAGCGCCAGCCGCGTCAGGCCGGGCGCCGGATCCTCCGTGTGGTGGGCGTGACCGGTCACGACGCCCCCCGGAGGGGACGGAAGCCCCGCAGGCGCAGCGAGTTGGTGACCACAAAGACGCTCGACAGGGCCATCGCGGCCCCGGCGACGAGCGGGTTGAGGTAGCCGGCGGCGGCCAGCGGCAGCGCCGCGACGTTGTAGGCGAACGCCCAGAAGAGGTTGCCGCGGATGGTGGCCAGCGTGCGCCGGGAGAGCCGGATGGCGTCGGCGGCCACCCGGAGGTCGCCGGACACCAGGGTCAGGTCGGAGGCCTCGATGGCGACGTCGGTCCCCGTCCCGAGCGCCAGGCCGAGGTCGGCCTGCGCCAGCGCGGGCGCGTCGTTGACCCCGTCGCCCACCATGGCGATCACGCGGCCCGCGCCCTGCAGCCGGCGCACCTCGTCCACCTTGCCCGCGGGCAGCACCTCGGCGACCACCTCCTCGATGCCGACCTCGGCCGCCACGGCGCGGGCGGCGGCGGCGTTGTCGCCGGTCAGCAGCACCGGGCGGAGCCCCAGGGCCCGGAGGCGGCGGACGGCCTCGGCGCTGGTGGGCTTGACGGTGTCGGCCACCACGAGCAGGCCGCGCACCGTGCCGTCGATCGCCAGGGCGACCCCCGTGCGGCCGGCCGCGTGCGCACGGGCGAGCGCCTCCTCGAGCTCGGTGGGGAGCGCCAGGGCCCAGTCGGCCAGCAGGCCGGGCCGGCCCGCCACCAGCGCGTGCCCCTCCACCAGGCCCTCGACCCCGCGCCCCTCCCGGTTCCTGAAGTCGTCCACGGGCGGCAGGTCGCCGGCCGCGGCACCCGCGCGGGTGATCGCCCGGGCCACCGGGTGCTCGGACGCCGCCTCCAACGCGGCCGCCAGGCGGAGCACCCGCGCGGCGTCCTCCCCGGCCGCGGGCACGACCTCCACCAGCCGCATCTCGCCGGTGGTCACCGTGCCGGTCTTGTCGAGCACGACCGTGTCCGCGCGGCGGGTCGACTCCAGCACCTCGGGTCCGCGGATCAGGATGCCGAGCTGCGCGCCGCGGCCGGTGCCCACCAGCAGCGCCGTGGGCGTGGCCAGCCCCAGGGCGCAGGGGCAGGCGATGATCAGGACGGCGACCGCGGCGGTGAAGGCCGCCGTGGCGCCCGCCCCGTTACCCAGCCAGAAGGCGAGGGTGCCCGCCGCGAGCGCGATCACCACGGGGACGAAGACCCCGGCCACCCGGTCGGCCAGGCGCTGCACCGGCGCCTTGCCCGACTGGGCCTCGGTGACCAGGCGGGCGATCTGCGCGAGGGCGGTCTCCTCGCCCACCCGGGTGGCCCGCACCACCAGGCGCCCGGCCGCGTTGACGGTGGCGCCGGCGACGGGGTCGCCGGGTCCCACCTCGACGGGCACGCTCTCGCCCGTCAGCAGCGAGGCGTCCACCGCGGACGCGCCGTCCTCGACCACCCCGTCCGTCGCGATGCGCTCGCCGGGGCGCACCACGAAGCGGTCGCCCACGCGCACCTCGGCCACCGGGACGCGGCGCTCGCGCCCCGCGGCGTCCAGCACCGCGGCCTCGCGGGCGCCCAGCTCCAGCAGCGCGCGCAGGGCGGCGCCCGCCCGGCGCTTGGCCCGGGCCTCCAGGTAGCGCCCCGCGAGGATGAACGTGGTCACCGCGGCGGCGACCTCCAGGTAGATGTGCTCGGAGGCGGCGCCCGGGTCCACGACGAGGTCGAAGCCCATCGTCATGCCCGGGTCGCCGGCGCCCAGCGCGAACAGGGCGACCAGCGACCACCCCCAGGCCGCGAGGGTGCCGACCGAGATGAGGGTGTCCATGGTCGCGGCCCCGTGCCGCGCGTTCGCCAGCGCCGCGCGGTGGAAGGGCCATGCCCCCCACACCACCACGGGCGTCGCGAGCTGCAGCGCGAGCCACTGCCAGTGGTCGAACTGGAGCGCGGGCACCATCGACAGCACCAGCACCGGCAGCGTGAGCGCGGCCGACACCCACAGGCGGCGGCGCAGCGAGGCGAGCGGGTCCTCGGCGGGGGCGTCCACGGCGGCCGGCCCGGCGCCGGCCGGCGGGGGCAGCTCCGCCCCGTAGCCCGCCTGCTCCACCGCGTGCACGAGGTCGTCGGGGCTCACCCGGTCGGGGTCGAAGGCGACGCTTGCGCGCTCCGTGGCGTAGTTGACCGACGCCTCGACCCCGTCGAGGCGGTTCAGGCGCCGCTCCACGCGCGTCGCGCACGTGGCGCACGTCATGCCCGTGATCGGCAGCTCGAGCCGCTCGGGCGCCCGGTCCCGGGCGCCGTCCGGTGCCACCGTGCTCATCGCGGGACCTCCACGGTGTGCGCCACGGTGCGCACCACGCCGTCGACCTGGAACTGCAGGAACAGCCGGTAGCGGCCCGGGGACGGGAACTCGGCGCCGAACCGGATGACGCCCGGCCGCCCGTCGCCCCGCTGCGGGTGCACGTGCAGGAAGGCGCCGTCGCCCTCGCGCAGGGCCACCAGGTGGCCGTCGGCGCCCAGGTACGGCTCGATGCCCGTCACCGGCCGGCCGTCGCGGACCACGGCGTACGTCAGGTCCGCGGCGCCGCCGTCGTCCAGCCCGGACGCCGCCAGGGTCACGCGGAAGGGCCCCGCGGCGTCCCCGGCACGCGGCGGCGGCAGCACCGCGGGCGTGAAGGGCCCCGCCACGGAGACGTCGGCGGCCAGCGTGTGGTCGCCCTCCTCCGTGCGGAAGTCCGCGTACACCCGGTAGGTACCGGCCTCGCCGAGGCGCACCGGGACGGTCCAGCGGCCCTCGGCGTCCATGTGGGGATGCAGGTGCTGGAAGCCGGTGAGGTCGCGCCGCACCACGATCACGTGCATGCGGCGCTCGTGGGTCGTCTCGAAGCGCGTGACGGGGCGCCCGTCCCGGCCGCGGATGCGGAAGGCGATCTCGGCCGGGGCGTCACGCGGCAGGCGCGTCGCCTCCGGCACCAGCTCCAGGCCGCCCGCGGCCACGGCCAGCCCGGGCGCAGTGCCCCCGGCGTGCCCGCCGCCGGCCGGCGCCGTGCCGGCGCCGTGCCCGTCGCCGCCGTGGCCGTGGGTGTCGCCCGTGTCGCCGCCGTCCCGCACGGGGTCGATGGCGGCGCCGGCCAGCGCGGCGGCCCCGGCGACGACGGCGAGGGCTGCGGCGAACGCCCCCATGCGCGTGACGGTCCTCATGACACCACCTCGTATCCGGCCTCGGCCACCGCGGCGGCGACCGCGGCGTCCCCGACATCGTGCCCCATCACCGTCAGCAGGCCGCGCTCGAGGTCGACCGCGACGGATGTGACGCCCGTGACGGCGTCCACCTCGGCGGCGACCGCCGCGCGGCAGTGTCCGCAGCTCATGCCGGCGACGCGGTACGTGCGGGTGGCGTCCACTGTCCGTCCTCCTACTACCGGGGGGTATCTGTTCCGCCCCCACTCTCTCTACTCCTCCGGGGTATGTCAAGTCGGCCTGGCGTTACTCCCCCTCGGTATGTCAGGATGGCGCCCATGACGACCTCGGACACGCCCCACACGCCCCCCGGATACGCCGCGGAGGGCGGCGGCAAGGACGCGGTGCTCAAGCGCCTCCGGCGGGTGGAGGGCCAGGTGCGCGGCATCGCGGGCATGGTCGGCGAGGACCGCTACTGCGTCGACGTGCTGCAGCAGATCGCGGCGGCGCAGGCCGCCCTCGACAAGGTTGCGCTGGCGCTGGTGGACGACCACGTGCGCCACTGCCTGATGGGCGCCGACGCGGGGACGCAGGACGCCCGGCGCGCGGAGCTCATGCTGGCGCTGGCCCGGATGGTGGGCCGGCGGTAGCCGTGCCGCCCGGTGTCCCGGGCGGGCCGGGATCATTACCGGAACCTCGACATCGTGACGGCGGTCCGCGGCTCCGGGCTCGTGACGGTGCTGCTCGGCGGCGACCCGCCGGCGGTGCTGTACGACCTGCGGGCCCGTTCGGCCCGCCCCGCGGCCGCCGCCGTGACCTATCGGCTGTCCGCGCCGGCCGCCGTGCGGCTCACGGTCCGCCGCCCCGGCCTGTACCGCGTGTCGATGGCCCGCGTGACGCCCCGCGCGGTGCGGGGCCGGCCGGCGCCACGCCCGGAACGGACCCTGACGGTCACCGTCCGCGTGCGGCCGTGAGGGCGGCCCGGGCGGGTCAGGTGGAGGATGACGGGATCGAACCGACGACCTCCTGCTTGCAAAGCAGGCGCTCTCCCAGCTGAGCTAATCCCCCGTGACCGCCTACGGTAGCATCGGCCCCCGCCCCGCCCCCCTGAGGCCTTCGGAGACCGGCATGGGAAGCCAGCGCCCGCCTGAGGACGAGGATCCCTACGACCTCGTGGACCGCCTGCTCGGCCAGCAGCAGGTGAAGCACCTGGAGCTGGCGCAGATGGTGGGCGAGTACCGGGACCTGCTGTACGAGCTGCGCGAGCGGCCCTTCGACGCCGAGGCCATCCGGCTCGCACGCGGCCTGCCCGGGGCGAGGTACCGCGTCAACACCACCTACATCCAGCAGAACTGGCTGGTGCTCGAGGCGGAGCTGAAGCGGATGTTCCCACGGGAGGACTAGCCCCGGCCGCCGCCCACCTCCGCGCGGAGGGCCTCGCGCACGTCGGTGTGGCGGAAGCGGTACCCCGAGGCGAGCGTCTCGCGCGGCAGCACCCGCTGGCCGTCGAGCGCCAGGGTCGCCATCTCGCCCATCGCCGCGCGGAGCACGAACCCCGGTGTGGGCACCACCGCGGGACGCCCGAGGGCGGCGCCCAGGGCCTTCGCGAACTCGGCCTGCCGCACGGGAGCGGGGGCGGTGGCGTTGAGGGCGCCGTCCATGTCGGTCCGCAGGGCGTGCATCAGGATCCCGACGGCGTCGTCGACGTGCACCCACGACTGCCACTGCCGGCCGCCGCCCAGCGGGCCGCCGAGGCCGAGCCGGAACGGGGTGAGCTGCTTGGCCAGGGCGCCGCCCTCGCGGGCGAGCACGATCCCCAGCCGCACGACGGCCACGCGGAGCCCCTCCCCGCGCCCGGCGGCGGCCTCGGCCTCCCACGCCTGGCACGTCCGACCCAGGAAGTCGTCGCCGGGCGGCGTCGACTCGACGCACTCGCGCTCGCCCGTGCCGTAGTAGCCCACGGCGCTCGCGTTGACGAGCACGCGCCCCGACCCGGCCAGCGCGCGCACGACGCCGCGGGTGGTCTCGACCCGGCTGTCGCGGATCTCGGCGCGCCGGGCGTCGGTCCAGCGTCCCTCGCCGATGGGGGTGCCGGCGAGGTTGACGACGGCGTCCACGCCCTCGTGCGCGGCCGCCGGCATCGGCCCGCGGGCCGCGTCCCACGCCACCCCCGGCGCCCCCTCCACCTCGCGGCCCCCGCGGGAGACGGCGACGACGTCGTCACCGGCCGCGCGCAGCGCCCGCGTGAGCCGGCGGCCGATGAGCCCCGTCGCGCCGACGATCGCGATCCTCACCACGCACCCCCCGCCTCGGCCACCGGGTCCCCAGGGGGACGCGGCGATGATGCCCCGCGGCCGCGCCCGCGGGAAGGCGGACCGGGCCCCGCGCTACCGCGCGTCGCGGTCGCCGCGGGCGAGCTCCAGCAGGTCGGCCGCGCCGATGCCCGGCGCCGCGGCCGCGCGTCCCATGCGGACGCGCGGCGTCACCGCGCGCAGGCGCAGGCGCATGCGCGCGAGCACCGGCTCGACCCCGAGCCCGTCGACGTCGGCGAGCAGCAGGGCCAGGCCGGTGTCGCCGTCGCGCCACAGGCCGTCGCCGCTGCGCACGGTGTTGCGGACCAGCTCGGCGAGCGACTCCACCGCGCCGTCACCGGGGATGCCGGAGGACAGGGCCACCAGCGTCACGTGGCGGCGGCTGCGGCGGGCCTGCTCCAGGGCCAGCCCGATGGAGCGAATCAGCTCCTCGGCGGCCGCGGCGGGGGCGGTGCCGGGCGTGGGGGCGATGAGGGCCGGCCGGGGGGGTCGCGCGTCGGCGACGCGGCGGCGGGGTGCGTCGGGCGGAGTCATGGCGAGGGCTGCAGCCTACCGTGGCCCCCGGCGGCCTCCGCCGTCCGCGCGGGGGGACGCGGACCCCTCCCGCGGCGGACGCCGGCCGTCCGCGCGGACGGGGCCGCCGGGGGCGCTGTGTGCGGTGGCGGGGCCCCGCGGGCGTCCCGTTTTCCCCCCTGGCCGTGGGGGAATCGAGGGGCACCGTCTCCCCGGGGGTCCGACGTGGCGTCGTTCCGCAACGCGAGCTTCGCGAAGATGATCGAGGGCACGCTGAAGCGCGTGGCCGCCACGCTGCGCGACGCGGGCGTGCCGTTCTGCCTCATCGGGTCGCTGTCGGCCTGGGCGCGGGGCGGTCCCGAGTCCTCCCACGACCTGGACTTCGGCATCCGCCGCGAGGACGTGCTGCGGGCCGCGACCGCGCTGTCGGAGGCCGGCATGGTGATCGAGATCCCACCGGAGGACTGGCTGATCAAGGCCTGGGACGGCCACCCGGACTCCGAGGACGCCACCCTGGTCGACCTCATCTACAACCCGGCCGGGATGCCCGTCACGGACGAGGTGCTGGCCCGCGCCGACGAGATGGACGTGCTCGCGATGCGCATGAAGGTGCTCTCGCCCACCGACCTTCTGGCGATGAAGCTGCTCGCCCTGCGCGAGCACCACCTGGACCTCACCAGCACGCTCGCCACCGCGCGGGCGATCCGCGAGCAGATCGACTGGCAGCACGCGCGGCGGCTGACGACGCACTCCCCCTACGCCCGCGGGTTCTTCACCATGGCCGAGGGCCTCGGCATCTGCGGTCCCGACCCCGACCCGGACTCCACCGCCCTGACGGTGGTCTCGGACCTGCAGCGGGCGAGCCGCCCCGCGCACCACCCCGAGCGCGAGCAGCTGCTGGAGTGGGCCCGGGAGCGCGGTCAGCTGCGGCCGGACGGGGGGCGTGCGCTGGAGGTGGGCTCCACGTCCGCCCAGACGACCGCGTGGTCGGAGGCGTAGCCCGCCTCCTCGTCCCCGATGACGGTCGCGCCGGCCGCCGGCGCGTGCACCCCCCGGCCCAGCAGGTAGTCGATCCGCCGGGGGGTGAGGGCGAAGCCGGGCGCCGACCCGGTCATCCGCTGCCATGAGCGCGCCCAGGCGCCGGCCGGCACGACCGGCCAGGTGACCCCCCCGGCGGGCACCAGGTCCACCAGGCCGCGCCGCCGCAACGCCCGGTGCACGCGCTCGGGGCCGGCGTTGAGGTCGCCGCCGATCACCAGCGGGCGCCCGGGCACCATCCCCACCGCGCGGAGCTGCGCCGACAGCGCGTGGCGCGGCCGCACGACGGTGTGCACCACGGCGACCCGCAGGCGCATCTCGCCGTCCACCCCGGCCGTCAGCACCACGCGGGGCGGGTCGCCGGCCGGCAGGGGCGCCACGCGGACGTCGTCGAGCGGCAGACGGCTCATGATGGCCACGCCCTCCGACACGTCGCCGTGGCGGTGCCCGATCACCCGGTGCATGTGCGCGTACCCCAGCGCCTCGCCGAGCTCGTGGGCCTGGTCGACGCCCGGCCCCGCGCAGACCTCCTGCAGCAGCAGCACGTCGGCGTCCACCACGTCCCAGCGCTCGGCGAGCAGCCGGCGGCGGCAGGGCCAGTCGCCGAACAGGCCCCACAGGTTGAGCGTGGCCACGCGCACGTACCGGTCCCTACCCGCCCCGGGCGGCGGGCATGACGCGGAGGTGCCCGGACGCGGCCGCCGGGGCGGTGCGGATTACGATCCGTCGCCGCCCGCGTCAGGGGCCCGGTTCGGCGGCTCGCCGTGCCCGTAGGGGCGCGAGGCCTCCGGGTACCGCGCGAGCACGTCCGCGATCGCGCGCTCCTCGTCCGGGGACAGGGGCGGGCCCGCCAGCGCGGCGTTCGCCGTGGCCTGCCGGGCGTCGCGCGCGCCGACGATGGCCGCGGTGACCTCGGGGCGGCGCAGCACCCACATCACCGCGAGCTCGGCCGCCCCGCCGCGGCGCCCGGCCCCGTCCGCGATGCCCTGCAGCTCGCGGACCACCGCCACCCGGTCGGGCCACGCGTCGTCGGTGAAGAACTCGCTCGAGGCCCGCCAGTCGCCGGGGGCGAAGGTGGTCGCCTCGTCCATCTTCCCCGTGAACAGCCCGTGCGCGAGCGGGCCGTAGGCGATGACCCCCACGTCGTGCGCCGCGCACCAGGGCAGCTCGCCCTCCTCGATGTCGCGGCGCAGCAGGTGGTACCCGGGCTGGTAGCTGTGGATCGCCCCCACGCCCGCCGTCGCCTCCAGGTCGGCCAGGTGGTAGTTGGAGACGCCGATCCATCCGATCTTGCCCTCGTCGCGCAGCTCCAGCAGCGTGCCGATGGTGTCCTCGGGCGGCACGCCGGCCACCGGCCAGTGCACCTGGTAGAGGTCGACCCGCTCACGGCCGAGGGCCTGCAGGCTGCGCTCCAGGGCGGTGCGCAGGTACCCCCCCGACGCCTCGCGCCAGATGCGCAGGCCCCCGCCGTCCGTGCTCCAGGCCACGCCGCCCTTGGTGGCGATCACGACCTCGTCGCCGCGGTCGGCGAGGGCGCGCGCGATGACGCGCTCGGCGCGTCCCTGGCCGTAGATGTCGGCCGTGTCGATCCAGTTGACGCCCGCGTCGATGGACGCGTGCACGGCCGCGAGGGAGTCCTCGTCCTCGGCCCCGCCCCAGCGCCCGCCGAACACCCACGTGCCGAGGCCGATCACCGAGAGCTCGAGATCGGTCGCACCCAGCCGCCGCCGCTCCATCGCATCCCCCCTCGCCGCCGGTGCGGCGATCCTACGCGGCGGGGGGACGGGGCCGGCGCTACAGGCCGAGGTGGGCGACGAACAGCGCGGCCACGGGACCCGTCGGCCGGGCCCGCGGCACCCCGTCGATCTCCACGTCCACGACCTCGTCGTAGAAGGCCACCAGCCCCGCGAGGCGCTCCATGCCGGGGAGCGGGTCGGGGTAGCTCCACGCGATGTCGCGCGGGCCGGCGCCCGGCAGGTCGACCGACCAGTAGCGGGCCTCCCCCTTGTACGCGCACAGGCTGCGCCGCGTGCTGGGCACGAGGTCGGCGGTCACGTCGCCGGGCGGCAGGTAGAGCCGCGGCGCGAGGCTCGTCTCCACCACGACGACGGCCCGCGACGACGACGCCAGCGGCATGCCGTCCCGTGCGACCGTGACCCGGCGCGAGCTCGGCAGCACGTCGACGCGGTGATAGGGGTCGCGCGGGTGCCCCACCACCGGCTCGTCCTCCTCGTGCCAGGCGTCCATCGCGGCGAAGTCGAGGATCACGTGGCCGGCGAGGATGGGGTCGTCGGGCCGGAAGGCGGCGCCCGGCAGCACGCCGTGGGCGGAGCGCAGGTCCAGCGCCTGACCGGGCGTGGAGCGCAGCCCGAACGGGTGGCCCGGGTCGAGGACCGGCGGCAGCCCCTCGGGGGGCACCGGTGCCGCCGTGGCGGAGGGCACCAGGCGGGCGTGCACGTCACCCTCGGGCACGGCGTAGGTGGGGACCACCCGCCGTGGCTCCCACACGAGGAGCCCGGCCGGGCTGTCGACCAGCACCTCACCGCCCAGGGAGCCGCGCAGGCGCACCGCCAGCGGCGCGATGCGGAGCTCGCCGAGCGCCTCCCACATCACGTCGTCCATCGCGCGGGCCACGCGAGGACCCTCCCACACCCCCGCGCCGGGCGTACAGCCCCGGCCGCGCGTCAGCGCGGGGTCAGTGCGACCAGCAGCCCGCCGTCGTCGTCGTAGGCGGGGAAGAAGTCGGCCGTGGCGGCGCGGTCCTCGCGCAGCCCGCCCGGCCGGAAGGTGCACTCCACGCCGAGCTGCCGCACGCCCCACTCCAGCGCGGTGGCGGCCGGATCGCCGTTGGGGAAGTTGTCCATCCCCAGGCGGCCCACGATCTCGTGCCCGATCAGGTCGGCCTCGCGGTAGCCGGTGACGGCGGTGGCGGAGTGGCCGGCGGCGATGACGCGCCGGTTGCGGTCGCACACGAGCAGCGCCGTGTTGGGGCCCGCGTAGTAGTCCTCGAGCAGCTCGAACAGGAAGCCGAACCCGCACTTGGAGCAGCCGCGCGGCTGGTGCGCCATGTGGCGGTCGGCGGACCGCTCGCGCCGGGCGCAGTTGGGGCAGATGAACACCGGCATCGTGGTCGGCCGAGTGTAGCGAGGCGTCCCACGGCGCCCCCGCCCGCCGGTCGCGCCCGGCGCCGCCCGGGCGTCAAGAGCGCCGCCGGCGGGGCCGATGACCTCCTCAGCACCGCATCAGCGCAGATCCAACGGAGTGGATCGTGTACATCCTGGGCCCACGTCGCCCGGGGGCCCGGCACGGAACGCCGAGCGTCGTCGCCCTCGTGTGCGTCCTCATCGCCGTCCTGGCGTCCGCCCCCGCACGTGCGGAGGTGGGTCCGGGGCTGTCCGCGCGGGTCGCGGCCGCATCCGCCGACACGGAGATCCCCGTGATCGTGACGCTGCGCGACCAGGTGGACGCCGCCGACTACGCGGGCCGCCGGCCGGCGCTGCTGGCCGCCCTGCGCCGCACGGCCGCGCGGACGCAGCCCGAGGTGCTTGCGCAGGTCGACGGTCCGGTGCGCCGCTTCTGGATCGTCAACGGCTTCGCCCTCCGGGCGACCCCCGCCGAGATCGGGGTTCTCGCCGCCGACCCCGAGGTCGCCACCGTCGACCTCGACCGCCCCGTGCGCGTGGCCGAGGCCCGCACCGCCTCGGTGCTGCAGCCCTTCCCGGACGCGGGCGAGGGCGACTGGGGCCTGGAGGCCTCCGGGGTGCGCCGCGCGTGGCAGCGCTTCGGGGTGACCGGCCGCGACGTCCGCGTGGGCAGCATCGACACCGGCGTGGACGCCGGCCATCCGGACCTCCGCGGCAAGGTGGTCGCCTGGCGCGACTTCATCGGCGGCGCCCCCCAACCGTACGACGACAACGGCCACGGCACCCACACCATCGGGACGATGGTGGGTGGCCGGGCCGGCGGGGCGCCGATCGGCGTGGCGCCCGGCGCGCGCGTCGTGGTCGCCAAGGCCATCGCCGACAACGGCGTGGGGCCGGGCTCGGCCCTGCTGGCCGCCGCGGAGTGGATGACCGACCCCGACGGCGACCCGGCCACCGCCGACCAGCCGGTGGTGGTGAACAACTCCTGGTCGGCCGACAACCCCAACGACCCCTGGTTTCGGGCGCTCATCCGGCGCTGGCTGGAGCTGGGCATCGTGCCGGTGTTCGCGGCGGGCAACAGCGGCCCCGGGCCGCGCACCATCGGCAGCCCCGCCGGCTACCCGGAGGCGCTGGCGGTCGGCGCCGTGGACGAGGACGTCCGGCTCGCGCCGTTCAGCAGCGAGGGGCCGGTCGACTGGACCGACCTCGACGGCACGGGGCCGGTCGCGGGCACGCGCTTCACCAAGCCCGACGTGGTGGCGCCCGGCGTGGGCATCACGTCCTCGGTGGGCACCGGCTACCTCACCTTCTCCGGCACCTCCATGGCCTCGCCGCACGTGGCCGGGGTGGTCGCCCTGATGACCGAGGCCAACCCCGCCGTGCGCGGGCAGGCCGCCGCCGACGTGATCCGCGGCACGGCGCGCGACGCCGGCCGCGCGGGCCCCGACAGCCGGTTCGGCCACGGCCGCCTGGACGCGGAGGCGGCGGTCGCCCGCGTGTCCGGCGCCGCCGCGGCCTCGGCGCCGCAGACCCGGCTGGTGCGCACGCCCGGCCGCATGACGCGGCGCCCGGTCGTGGCCTACGACGTGCGGGTGCAGGGCGCGGGCGGCTACCGGTACCGCGTGGACGGGGGCGCCTGGCGCGGACCGGCCACGGGCCGCCTCGTGCTGCGCCTCGCCGAGGGCCGGCACCGCGTCGAGGTGCAGGCCTGGGACGCGGAGGCGGGCCCCGACGCCACCCCGGCCCGCCACGTGGTGACCGTCGACCGCACGCCGCCGCGGCTGTCGTTCAGCGTGCGGCACGGCGGCGGGCGGGCGACGCTGCGCGCGGACGTGCGCGACGACGTCAGCCGGGTGGCGCCGCGCTCCGTGCGCTGGCGGCTGGACGGCGCCACCCGCAGGGGCGCCAGCGCGCGGGTGGCCGTGACGGGCCGCGCACGGGTGAGCGTGGCGCTGAGCGCCGCGGACCGGGCGGGCAACGTGGCCCGCATCCGCCGCACGCTCGTGCTCGCGCCCTAGAGGTCCACCACCGGACCCCGGGGGCTCAGCCCTCCCCCTCGCGCCACGGGGGTCGGTCGGGCTCCGGCGCGCCCGGCACCCGGTACCCCCAGGCCGGGTGGTCGAGCGTGCCGCCCGTCCAGCCGTGCAGCGCGCGGACGAAGCGCACCAGGTCGACCGGCTCCAGCAGCGACTGCGGCCGCATCGGGTCCCAGGAGAAGCTCACCACCCGGCCCCGTCCGACGTCGCGCACGAGCACCGCGGGGGCGTCGTCGAGGAACCGGGCCACCACGCGCGCACCGGGCGGCACCGCCGAGAACGCGCGTGCCCGCGGCGCGTCGACGGGCAGGTACAGGTCGTCCTCGGGCACGCCCGGCGCCAGCGCCCCGGCCTCCACCCGCACGATGCGCGAGGACCGCGCACCGCCCAGGGCGGGCCCCGCGACCTCCGCGCGCAGATCGCGCAGGGACGCGCCCGAGGGTGTGCGCGTGAGGGCGTCGGGGTCGGTGACCACCAGGGTGCCCCCGGCGCGGACCCAGTCGCGCAGGGCCGTGGCGAACGGCCGGTCGAGCGTGTCGCCCCGGGGCAGCCACACCGTGCGCGCCGCCGCCAGGCGCGCGGGCTCCCGCGTGAGGCGCGTGTCGGCGTCGAAGCGGAAGGCGCCGCGCGACTCCTCGCCCAGCAGCGCGTAGGTGGTGTAGAGCGCGTCGCCGCTCGCCAGGTAGCGGTCGTCGCCCGCCGCGGGCGCCTGCGGCTGCCCCTGCCCCTCCGAGGCGGTGGCGTACACGACCAGTGTGGCCGGGTCGACGGGCGGCGCGGGCAGGCGCGTGCCGCGCAGGTCGGAGGCCAGCCGCCGCATCCCCGCGTAGAAGGCCGGGTCCGTGAACCGCGGGTTGTCCAGCGCGTACAGGCTCAGGTCGCTGGCGCCCGCGCGCAGCGCCTGCGCGGCCCACACGTAGAGGTCGGCGACCTCGGGCGTGTACCCGGAGTAGGTGAAGGCCTGCAGGATGATGCGGGTGGGCTTGCCCGTCAGGTCCGACAGGAGCTTGGCCGCGAAGCCGGGGTTGTAGCGCCCGCGGCCCGGCCGCAGGTTCTCGGCCAGCGACACGTACGGGTCGGCCTCGACCATGCCCGCCGCCTCGCCCAGCCGCGTGTAGTCCCACGGCACGAACCCGCGGATGAAGCCGTAGTCGTTGGGCACCACCAGGGCGTCCGGGTCGAGGCGGCGGATCAGGCGCGACTGCTCGGCCTTCATCGCCGCGAAGCGGGCCTCCGCCCAGCGGTTGTACGCGAGCCACCGCAGGCCCTGCCGCGGGTCGGCGGTGGGGCGGGCCGTGGCGCGGGGGGCGTCCCACCCCCGCGCGCGGACGCCGCGGCGCATCGCCCGCGCGTAGGCGCTCCGCTCGGCGGCCGCGCCGCGCGGCAGCCGGACGAGGGGCTCGTCGGAGCCGTGGTAGGCGTACACGTAGGGGCGGCTGCGCAGGCGCGGCACGATGCGGCGGATCTCCCCCAGGGCGGCGCGCCGGTACGCCGGGTCGAGCAGCGAGACCCGCTGCGTGTACCGGGTCGCGCCCACCCCCGGGTCGATCACCGTCGCCCCGCGCTGCAGCGCCCGGCGCGCCGCCCACACCTCGTAGGACACGTCCCAGCGCAGGCCGGTGGCGCGGTGCACCCGGAGGAAACGGGCGTGCGTGCGCCACCCCGTGGGCTCGTTGGCGGCCAGCGGCAGGGGCGGGAACGGGAGGGCGCTCGGTCCCGTGAACCACAGGCCGCTCGCGCCCGCCTCGCGGATCACCCCGTCGACGATGCGGAACCAGCGCGCCGGGGCGAAGGGCAGCCGGTCGGGCCGGTAGCGCGGCAGCTCGTCCTGGTTGAGCTCGTGCCCCCAGCTCGACACGGCGCCCATGGGGCGGTCGGGGGCCGGCGCGGGCGCCTGCCCGGCGGCCGGGGCGGCCGCGGCCGCGAGCACGGCCAGCGCGAGGAGGAGGGGACGGCGGTCGGCCATGGCGAGGCATCATCCCCGCCGTCCCCGCCCACATCAACGCGGCGCGGTGCGCGGGGCTACTGCTCCCGGTACGCCTCGATCAGCACCTCGGCCACCTCCGGGCGCGTGAACTCCACCGGCGGCACCTCGCCGCGGCCGAGCATCTCGCGCACCTTGGTGCCGCTGAGGAACACCCGCTCCTCCGGGGTGGAGGGCGACGTCTTGCTGGTCGCCATCTGGCCGGTCTTCAGGCACCAGAAGGAGTGCTCGAAGAACTCCGGCTGGATCGCGAGCTCGTCGCGGGTGATGTCGTCGAACACCCGGTGGGCGTCGTACGTGCCGTAGTAGTTGCCCACGCCGGCGTGGTCGCGGCCCACGATGAACCGGGTGCAGCCGTAGTTCTGCCGCATGATCGCGTGGAGGATGGCCTCAGCGGGACCGGCGTAGCGCATGGCCGCCGGCAGCACGCCCAGCACGACCCGGTCGGCCGGGTAGTAGCCGGCCATGAGGACCTCGTAGCAGCGCATCCGCACGTCCGCGGGGATGTCGTCGCTCTTGGTCTCGCCCACCAGCGGGTGCAGGAACAGGCCGTCCACGGTCTCGAGCGCGACCTTGGTGATGTACTCGTGCGCCCGGTGGATCGGGTTGCGCGTCTGGAAGCCCACCACGCTGCGCCAGCCCAGCTCGTCGAACCGGGCCCGCGAGGCCTGCGGGTCGAGCAGGTAGGGCGCGGCGGCCGGGTCCAGCGGCATGCGCCGCACCACGCGCACCGGCCCGGCCAGCGCGGTGCGGCCGTGCTGCAGCAGGTTGGCCACGCCCGGGTGGTCCACGTCGTCCGTGCGGAAGACCCGCTCGGCCTCGCGCATCGGGTCGAGCTCGAACACCTCGGTGACGTCGATGACGCCGAGCAGGTTCCCGCCGGCGTCCTGCAGCTCCACGCGGTCGGCGCCCCGGACGGCCGCGACCTCGTGGTCGGGCACGCCGAGGGTGATCGGGATCGACCATGCAAGGCCGTTGGGCAGCCGCATGGTGTCGATGACCGCGTCGTACTCCGCGCGGCCCATGAAGCCCTCGAGGGGCGACATCGCGCCCACGGCGATCAGGTCGAGGTCGGCCTGCTGGCGCGCCGAGAGCGTCACGCGCGGCAGCCCGGCGGGCTGCAGGGAGTCGTCCAGGCGGTCGACCAGCGCGCCGCCGTGCGGCGCGATGGGACCGGGGATGGTGCCGACGCTCAAATCCCCCCTCCGTCCACGTTCTCCTCGAGGGAGGACTTCAGTGTGTCGGCGCGCAGGCCGAGCCGTAGCGTCTCCAGCGGAATCACCTCGTCTGGCGGGATGTTGCCCAGGTTCACGTTGGGCCCGAACTTCTTGATGAACCACACCTGCTGCGCCTTCTGCGGCGCCTCGAACAGGAGCCGGTTTGGGTCGACGGCGTGCACGATCTCGTCGATGAGGCCCATGCGGACCTCGCCCGAGCCCCGGTAGATGCCGGCGGTGCCGCTCTCGCGGGCCTCGGTGATGACCTTCCAGGCCCCGGCCCGCAGCTCGGCCTCGATCATGTTCACCCACTTGTAGGGCGCCATGACGATGTCGAGGTCCTTGGAGCCGACCTCGCTGAGCACCACGAAGTCCTGGGCGAGCTGCCGGATGTACTCCAGCTTGCGCTCGTGGGGCAGGATGATCGTGCCGTCGGAGACCTCGACGTGGGTGAGCCCCAGGTCGGCGACCCAGGCGCGCCAGCGGTCGAACTTCTGCTGGGCGACGCAGACCTCGAAGAAGGTCCCGCCGAGCACCACGGGGATGCCGGCGTCGCGCAGCAGCGCGAGCTTGTCCTGCAGGTTGCCCGACACGTAGGCGGTGCCCCAGCCGAGCTTCACGATGTCGACGTAGTCGCCGCCCACCTCGAGCATGTCGTTGAGCTCCCGCAGCGACATGCCCTTGTCGATCACGTGCGTCACGCCGGCCTGCCGCGGCTTGGGCGGGCGGCCGGGCACGGACAGGAAGTCGGGCGCCTGCATGGTCCTCGCGGTGGTCAACCGGCCTCCTTCGTCGTCATCGCGCCGCGGCCGCCGCGGAACGCCCCGCGGTGAGGCCGTACACGACCGTGTCCAGCAGTGAGTTGCCCATCAGGCGGTTGGTGCCGTGGACGCCGCCGGTGATCTCCCCCGCGGCGAAGACGCCCGGGAGGGTGGTGGCCGCCCCCTCGTCGATGGCGAGGCCGCCGTTGCGGTAGTGCAGCACGGGGTAGACGAGCACCCGTTCACGGGTGATGTCCACCCCGGCCTTGGCGTAGCGGTTGTGCACGTACGCGAGGCGCGCGGCGGTGAAGCCCGCGCCGTTGACACGGTCGATGGCGGGCGTGTCGAGCCACACCCCCGGGCGGCCGTCCGGCGCGGTGCCGCCGCGGCCCTCGTCGACGACGCGGATGATCGCCTCCGCGACCACGTCGCGCGGCGCCAGCTCGTCGACGAAGCGCTCGCCGTCGCGGTCGTGCAGCGTCGCGCCGTAGCTGCGGGTGGTCTCGGGCAGCGCGTACCCCGCCAGCGCCTCGGGCCACACCGAACCCGTCGGGTGCCGCTGCCAGCTGTCGAGGTGGACCGTGGCGGCGCCACGGGCCGCGGCCAGGCGGAGCACCTCGGGCGTGGCGTCGGGGTGGTTGGTGCTGCCCTCCCCCCGCGCCTCGGCCTCGCCCCGCAGCCCCCCGCCCGCGGCGAGCACCAGGGCGCCCGCGTGCACCACCCGGTCCTCGCCGGCCCTCGCGCCGGCGTGCGCGGTGCGCAGGCGCCAGCCGTGGTCGCGCGGCTCCATGTCGCGCAGCGCCGTCGACTCCCACACGGTCACCTCCGCCTCGCGCACGGCGCGCCGCAGCGCCCGCACCATCTCGGCGCCGGTGCGCTCGCCGGCCTGCAGCAGGCGCGGGCGCGAGGCCCCGCCGCAGCGAAGGATGCGCAGGGCGCCGTCGTCGCGCGTGAACTCCACGCCGAGGCGCTCCAGGAAGGCGATGGCGGCGGGCCCGTCCTCGGTGAGCTTGCGCACCAGGCCCGGGCGGGCGGCCCGGTGACCCGCGGCGAACGTGTCCTCGAAGTGCGACTCGGGGCCGTCATCCGGCCCCACGGCGGCCTGGATGCCGCCCTGCGCCCGCCCGGTGTTGGAGGCCCCCAGCGCGGACTTGGTCAGCACCAGGACCGAGGCGCCGTCCCGGGCGGCCGCCCATGCGGCGCTCATCCCGGCGCCGCCCGAGCCCACCACGACCACATCGAATCGCCCGTCCGCCCGGTCGGCCACCGCGCGATGCTAGCCGATCCCAGGCATGGCGGGCATAAGCGCTCGTTATCCCTCACCCGCCTCGGGCGCCGCCTGGCCGTCCGCCCGCGCGGCCGCCCCGGAGTGACCCAGTTCGGCCCGGGCGAAGTCGATGAAGGCGCGCGCCGCCCGCCGGGGGGTGCGTCCCGCGTGCCGCACCAGCGAGAACTGGCGCGCGAGTCCCGCGCCCTCCAGGCGGAGGGCCACCAGGCTCCCGTCGGCCACCTCGCGCTCCACCGCGAGCCGGGAGATGACGGTGATGCCCAGCCCGTCGAGCACCGCCGCCTTCACCGACTGCTGCAGCCCCAGCTCCATCGCCACGTGCAGGTCGCGGTCGCGCAGGCCCGCCTCGCGCATCGCCTGCTCCACCACCGCGCGCACGCCCGAACCCTCCTGCTGCAGCAGCATCGGCTCGGCGGCGAGCTGCTCCAGCGTGAGCGAGCCGCGGCCCGCGAGCGGGTGGCCCGGGGCGACGATCGCCACCAGCTCGTCGCGCATGAACGGCTCGAACACGAGGCCCCGCTGCGGCCGCTGCGCGCCCACCACGCCGAGCTCCAGCTCGTCGTCGAGCACGCGCTCGCACACCGTCTGGGTGTCCAGCACCACCAGGCTGACCCGCACCGCGGGGTTGGCCGCCGCGAAGCGCCCCAGCAGCCGGGGCAGGACGAGCTCGCCCGGGCCGGTGGACGACCCCAGCACCAGCCGGCCCGCGATGCGGTCGCCGAGCTCCTGCATCTCGCGCTCGAACTCCTGCTCGAGCCCGATCATGCGGCGGGCGTACCGGTAGGCCACCTCCCCGGCCTCCGTCAGCGCCACGCGGCGCCCGCTGCGGTCGAGCAGCCGCTGGCCGACGCTGTCCTCGAGGGCGCGGATCTGGAACGACACCGCGGGCTGGCTGATCTCGAGCTCGTCGGCCGCCAGGGAGAAGGAGCCCTTGTCGACGACGGTGCGGAAGGTGTGCAGGTGCCGCAGGTCCATGCGGGGCGGCAGCCTACCCGGTGGCGCCGCCCGGCCCGTCCAGCAGGTCCGGGGTGAGCGCGCGCACGGAGGTGAGCACCGTGTCGGCGAGCGCGACGGCGGCCGGGTCGGGCGGGTACCCACGGTTGGGGACGGCGATCAGGCGCATGCCCGCCGCCGCGGCCGCCCGCAGGCCGCCCGTCGAGTCCTCCACCGCCGCGCAGTGCGCGGGCGGCACGCCGAGCCGCCGCGCGGCCTCCAGGTAGACGTCCGGCGCGGGCTTGCCGCGGGCGACCTCCTCGGAGGCGACCCAGGTGCGGAAGCACGGGGTCAGCCCGGCCAGGTCCAGCACCAGGTCCACCAGCGCCCGGTCGGACGACGAGGCGACCGCCAGCGGGAACCGGCGGGCCATGCGGCGCACGGCGTCCGCGGCGCCGGGGATGAGCGGCAGCGACCGCCGGTACCGCGCCGACAGCCGTGCGACGACCTCGGCGCGGATCGCGGCCGGTGGCAGCGGCACGCCGAGCACGTCGTGCATGTACGCCGTCCACTCCGGCGTGCTCATGCCCATCATGTCCCGGTGGGCGCCCTCCGCCCACCGGCCGCCGGTCTCCCCCGTCAGCTCGCGCCGCACCGCGTCCCACAGCTCCTCGCTGGCGACCAGCACGCCGTCCATGTCGAAGACCACCGCCTCCACCGGCGGGCGGGTGCGGGGCGCGCTCACGCGGCCAGCACGAACGACAGGAAGAAACCGGCGGCCGAGGCGAACGCGTTGAGCGGGCGCCCCTCGCTGTAGGCCTCGGGCATGAGCGTGTCGGCCAGGGAGGCGAGCACGGCGCCGCCCGCGAACCCCAGCGCGACGGCCAGCACCCCCGGGTCCAGCGACCCGCCCACGGCACGCCCGCCGACGACCGCGGCGGCGAGGACGAGCGCGCAGAGCGTCCAGATCGCCATCACGCCCCCCACGCCGCGCCCGCCCTCGCGCATCGCGACCGCGCCGACCAGCGCCTCGGGCAGGTTGGACGCGAAGATCGCCAGCAGCAGGGCCACGGACGCGCCCTCGGTCAGCGACACGCCCAGCGCCAGGTTCTCCGGCACGCCGTCGAGGGTCACGGCCGCGAGCAGCGCCCAGCCCATCACCTGCCCCGGCCCGCCCCGGGTCCCGGCCACCTCGCGCTGCTCCGGCCCGGGCCGCCCGGTGACCGCGCGGTCGAGCGCCGTGTCGGCGGCCACGAAGGCGGCCGCCCCGGCGAGGAGCCCCAGGCCGGCGTGGGTGATGCTGCCCAGGTGCACGGCCTCCTCGAACAGCTCGAAGGCCAGGGCGGAGATGAGCGCGCCGCTGGCGAAGGCGAGGAGCACGCCCGTGACCTGGCGGGGCGGGGTGCGCCACAGGGCGCCGATCAGCGCCCCCATCACGAGCGCGCTGGAGGCGGCCAGTCCGTACAGGAGCGCGCGCAGCACACGGGTCCCTTTCCCCCGGCCGGGGTGCGCCAGACGGGGCGGAGCGCAACACTCGTGGCAGCTCCGCCGCCGCCCGTGCCCGATCCGCCCACCCCTCCCCTGTCCGCCGCCCGCGTGCGCCTCGCCGCGGCGCTGCTGGGCGTGGTGCGCGGCATCGTGGCCGCGCGCATCACGCGGGGTCCGGAGGACGCGGGGGTCGACCTGGGGGAGGTGGAGCAGCGCGCCGCCGGGGACGCGGAGGCGACGGCGCGCCTCGACGCCGCGGTGGAGGCGGCGCAGACCCCCGACATGAGGTGGCTGACCCCGGAGCCGCCGGGCGTGCGCGAGCGGCGCGCGGCGCGCACGCACGAGGTGCGGGAGGCGCTCGGCCTGCTGCTGCTGGCGGGCGACCTGGCCGCCGACGGCCCGGAGCGGCATGCGCTGCCGGGGTGGGGGGCCTCCACGTGGCGTGCGGTCGCCGTGCTCGTGCGCAGCGGCGACGCCGCCGCGCACCCCTGGGAGGCCGCCGTCGCGCGCCTGCCGCTGGCCGACCTGGGCCCCGGTGCACCCGCGCCCCTGCACGGCCTGCGCGCCCCGCCGGCCCTCGAGGTGCCCGCCCGTCGCCTGCTCGCCGCGGAGGCCGAGCGCCAGGACCTGCGCCACGGCCTGCTGACCGCGGCCACCCGTCTCGCCGCGGCCCTGGATCGCGGCGTGCACGACGCGGCGGCGGCGCTGGCCGACGACTGCGCGCAGCTCAGCGCCCGCATCGACCTGCTCGACCGGATGAGCGCGCTGCTGTGGGAGGACGGGGCCGCGCGGGCGCGCGGAGGCCGGGCGCGGCCGGGACGCCGCGGGACTTGACGCCGCGCGCCGGGGCGTGCGACCGTCCGCCGCGACGCCTCTGCTGCGCACCCGCCTCCACATCACCGTCGCCGCCGCGGCCTAGGCCGCCGGTGGTCCGCACCGCGGCCCCGCCGCGGGCGACGCCGGCGCATGCCCGCCGACCGTGACCATGTGGAGGTACCGAGATGACCGACCCCCTCCGGGGTCCGGGGACGCACCGCGATGCGCCCCCTGAGCAGGACGGCACGCGTCCCGTCGACACCGTCGTCGCGCGCGTGCTGGCGTCCCACCGCGGGCGGTGGCTGGTGGCCGCCCCCGGTGGGGCGCCGCGGCTCGTCGCCGCCCGCGGCCGGCTGCGCGACGACGGGGAGGCCGCCCCCGTCACCGGCGACTGGGTGGTGCTGGACCACGCGGGCGCGCTGACGGCGGTGCTGCCCCGCCGGGGCGTGATCACCCGGCGGCGCGCGGGACGCGCCACCGCGCCGCAGGTGCTCGCGGCCAACGTCGACGTCGCGCTCGTGGCCGAGCCGCTCCCGGCGCCCAACCCGCGGCGCGTGGAGCGGCTGGTGGCCCTCGCGGCCGCCGGCGGCGTGCGCCCGCTGATCGTGCTCACCAAGGCCGACCGCGACCCCGGCACGGGGGCCGCCGCGGAACTCGCGGCCCGCCTCGGCACGGAGGTGCGCGCCGTGTCGGCCCTCACCGGGCAGGGGGTCGACGCGCTGGCCGGGGAGGTGGGGCCGGGCGTCACGGCGGTGCTGCTGGGGCCCTCCGGCGCCGGCAAGTCCACCCTGCTGAACGCCCTGCTGGGCGCGGACCGGGCCCGCACGGGAGCGGTGCGGGCCGCCGACGACCGCGGACGGCACACGACCGTGACGCGCGAGCTGGTCCCGCTCCCCGGTGGCGGCGCCCTGATCGACACCCCCGGCGTGCGCGAGGTGGGGGTGTGGGACGACCCGGGCGGCGGCTTCGCCGACCTGGAGGCGCTGGCCCTGCGCTGCCGGTTCACCGACTGCGACCACCGCACCGAGCCGGGGTGCGCGGTGCGGGACGCGGTCGACCCGGACCGCCTGGCGGCGTGGCGCACGCTCCGGCGCGAGGCGGCCTGGGTCGAGGACCGGCGCGCGGCGTCGCGGGAGCGCGAGGCGCGCGGGCGGGAGTACGGGCGCCTCCAGCGGGCCGCGCGGCGCGCGAAGGGGCGCTGAGGCCGGGCGCGGGCGGGACGGGGGACCTCCGTCCCGCCCGCGGTCCTAGTGGGTGCCCTCCGCCGCCGTCGCGACGGCGCCGGGCCGCCAGCCCCAGCGCTCGTCGACCAGGCTCGCGTGGATCTCCATGGCGGCGCGGGCCCCGGCGGCGGCGGCGAGCACCACCTGCCCGTGGCGCGACGCGACGTCGCCCGCCGCGTACAGGCCAGGGACGGAGGTGCGGAAGTCCTCGCCCACCGCCACCTCGCCCCCCTCGTTCAGCTCCACCCCGAGGTCCAGGCCCAGGTCGGTGCGCCGGCACATGGGCGCGGGCACCAGCAGGCCGTCCAGCACGCGGCTGCCGCCGTCGGCGAACCGCACCTCGAGCCCGTCCCCGTGCGGGGCGACGGCGGCCACCGGCGTGGTGACCACCGGGACGCGGGCCGCGGCCAGCACCTCGGTGGCCTCGGCCCCGCAGGCGGGCTCGCCGTCGGTGAGCAGCACCACGTCGGGGGACCACTCCCGCAGCAGCAGCGCCCGGTGCACCTCGTGCGCGTCCCCGCCCAGCACCCCGAGGCTCCGGTTGCGCATCTCCCACCCGTGGCAGTACGGGCAGTGGAACACGGGGCCGCCCCACAGGTCCCGCACCCCCGGGAGCTCGGGGTGGCGGTAGTCCATGCCCGTCGCCAGCAGCACCCGGCCGCAGCGCACGCGCGCGCCGTCGTCCAGCGTCACGGTGAACTCGGTCTCGGTGCGCCGCAGCCCCGTCACCCAGCCGTCGCGGAGCGTCACGTCCGGGTACATCCCCAGCTGCGCGCGGATCCGCGTGTAGAGGTCCCCCGGCGACCCCTCCCAGCCCACCAGCCCGCCCACGGCCGGCGCGCTGCGGTTGCTCTGGCCGCCGCCGTCGACCACCAGCGTCTGGCGGCAGGCGCGGCCGAGCACCAGGCCCGCGGACAGGCCGGCGACGCCGCCGCCGACGATCAGGACGTCGACGTGGCTGGGGGGAGGGGGCACGGGCACGCGGCGCAGGTGCTCGCGATGGGGGGCCCGCAAACCCGACGGACCCCGGGTTGCGGGTGGTGGTTACGAGGGGTAACCTCGTCCGACGGTTACGGAGGGTAACCCTCCCGGCCACCCGTTCCGCCCACGAAAGGCGACGCACCCGATGGACAGCCAGACCCCGACGACGCCTCTCCCGGTCCTCGCGCTCGACGACGCCGTGCTGCTGCCCGGCATGTCGGTGACGATGCCCCTGCTGCTGGACGAGCAGGTCGAGGCGCTCGAGAGCGCCCGCGACGGGCGGATCGTGGTGGTGCCCCGCTTCGAGGGCTCCTTCGCGCCGCTCGGCGTGGTCGCCCGGATCACCGGCCAGATCGCGCTGCCCGACGGCACCCGGGGCGTCGCCCTGGAGGCGCTGCACCGGGCCGAGCTCGGCCCCGCCGTCCCCGGCGGCTCCCTCGCGGTCGAGGTCCGCCCGATCCCCGACCCCGACGAGGTGCCCCTCGAGGCGCACGCCCTCGCGCAGGAGTACCGCGCGGTGGTGGAGGAGGTCGCGCAGGCGCGGGGCGACCAGGGACGCGTCTCCGCGTTCCTGCGCTCGATCACGCACCCCGGCCGCCTGGCCGACACCTCCGGCTACGCCCCCGAGATCGACGCGCGCGCCAAGGCCGAGATCCTGGAGGCGGTCGACGTCGTGCGGCGGCTGGAGCTCGCCATCGCGGCGCAGCGCCAGCGCCTGGCGGAGATGAGCCTGCGCCGGCGCATCCGCGAGGACGTCGCCGAGGGGCTCGAGAAGACCCAGAAGGAGGCCATCCTCCGGCGCCAGATGGACGCCATCCGCAAGGAGCTCGAGGAGGACGACCCGTCGTCGTCCGACGACTGGCGCGCCCGCATCGAGGCCGCCGGCATGCCCGCGGCGGCCCGCAAGGAGGCCGAGCGCGAGCTGGCCCGCCTGGAGCGGCAGTCGGAGGGCCCCGAGGCCGGGATGATCCGCACCTACCTGGAGTGGATGGTCTCCCTGCCGTGGAACGCGCGGTCCGAGGAGTCGCTGGACATCGCCGAGGCGCGCCGCGTGCTCGACGAGGACCACGCGGGGCTCGAGAAGGTCAAGGAGCGCATCCTCGAGTACCTGGCCGTGCGCCGGCTCCGCCGCGAGCGCGATCTGGACGACGCCCGCAGCGGCGTGATCCTGTCCCTGGTCGGCCCGCCCGGCGTGGGCAAGACCTCGCTCGGCGAGTCGGTGGCGCGCGCCCTGGGCCGCGAGTTCGTGCGCATCAGCCTGGGCGGCATCCGCGACGAGGCCGAGATCCGCGGGCACCGGCGCACCTACGTCGGCGCGCTGCCGGGCCGCTTCGTGCGCGCCCTGCGCGAGGCCGGCACCCGCAACCCGGTGGTGCTCCTCGACGAGATCGACAAGGTCGGCGCGGACTGGCGCGGCGACCCCAGCTCGGCCCTGCTCGAGGTGCTCGACCCCGCGCAGAACCACACGTTCCGGGACCACTACCTGGACGTCGACCTCGACCTGTCCGAGGTGCTGTTCATCGCCACCGCCAACATGGCCGACACCATCCCGGCCCCGCTGCTGGACCGCATGGAGGTCATCTCCCTCGACGGGTACACCGAGGACGAGAAGCGCGCGATCGCGGCGGGCTACCTGCTGCCGCGGCAGGTCCGCCAGGCGGGCCTGCGCCCGGACGAGGTGACGGTCTCCCCCGACGCGCTGCGGACGGTGATCGCCGACTACACCCGCGAGGCGGGCGTGCGCTCCCTGGAGCGCGAGCTCGGCAAGCTGGTGCGTAAGGCCGCCACCCGGGTGGCCGGCGGCGAGGAGGGCCCCATCCACCTTGGCGTCGAGGACCTGCAGAAGGCCCTCGGCCGGCCGCGCTTCCACCACGAGGCGGCGGAGCGCACGGCGACCCCGGGCGTGGCCACGGGCCTCGCGGTGACCGGGACCGGCGGCGACGTGCTGTTCGTGGAGGCCACCGCCATGCCCGGCGAGGGCCACGGCGACCGGCTCGTGCTCACCGGGCAGCTGGGCGACGTCATGCGGGAGTCCGCGCGGATCGCGCTGTCGTGGGTGCGCGCCAACGCCCCCGCGCTCGGCCTGGACCCCGACGAGGTCGGGCGCCGCGAGGTGCACGTGCACGTCCCCGCGGGCGCCATCCCCAAGGACGGCCCGTCGGCCGGCGTCACCATGATCACCGCCCTCGCGTCCCTGTTCACGGGCCGCGCCGTGAAGCCGAACGTCGGCATGACCGGCGAGGTCACCCTGCAGGGCCGGGTGCTCCCGATCGGCGGCGTCAAGCAGAAGCTGCTCGCGGCGCACCGGGCCGGCCTCACGGAGGTGATCATCCCGGAGCGCAACCGGGGCGACCTGGACGACGTCCCGGCGACGGTGCTCGCCGACCTGGCCGTGCACCCCGTGCTGACCATCCAGGAGGTGCTGGAGCTGGCCCTCGAGCCCGCCCCGGCGGCCTCGGCGCAGCCGGCCTCCGAGACGGTCGCGTAGGCGGGCCCGCGCGTAGGCTGGAGGCGTCGTGGACCCCTCCTGTTCCCGCCACGAGCCGGTCTGCCGGCACTACCAGCGCGCGGCCGAGCTGCTCGGCCGCCGCTGGAGCGCCGCGGTCATCCGCGTCGCCCTCGACGGGCCGGCGCGGTTCTCCGAGTTCCGCGCCAGCGTCGACGGGTTGTCGGCGCGGCTGCTCGCCGAGCGCCTCCGCGAACTGGAGGCGGCCGGCGTGATCGAGCGCCACCCGGTCGCACCGCGCGTCGTCGAATACCGCCTCACCCCCAAGGGGCGGGCGCTCGCGCGCGTGATCTCCGAGATCGAGGCGTGGGTGGCGACGTGGGAGGACGAGCAGGCGCAGGCCTCCGGGCACTCCCGCACCTCGGGCTGATCCGGGCCGGGCCGGGGCGACGGGGGCGCGCCGTGAAGCCACGTGACCTGACGAGGGCGGGCGTGCCCCCGCACGCGATGGCCGTGGCCCAGGCGGCCGTCGCCGCGGCCGGGCCGCACCTGCGCGGCGGGCTGCCCCTGCGCCTGCGGGCGGTGATCGCCGACCCCGCCGCGCACCTGGACGACCCGCACTTCGCCGCGCTCGCGGCGGCCCTGTCGGCGCCTCCGGAGGAGCGGGCCACGACCGGGCGGGCCACGCCGGCGCCGTGGCGGCAGTGGGGGGCCGACCTCGGCAGGGACGCCGTCGCGCAGATGCGCGCCGCCGCCCGGCTGCCCGTCGCCGTCCGGGGGGCGCTGATGCCCGACGCCCACCCCGGATACGGCCTGCCCATCGGCGGCGTGCTGGCCACCGAGAACGCGGTCATCCCCTACGCCGTCGGCGTCGACATCGCCTGCCGCATGCGCCTGTCCGTGCTGGACGCGCCGCCGGACGAGCTGGAGCGGTCCGTGCCGGCGCTGTCGGCGGTCCTGGAGAGCGAGACGCGGTTCGGCATCGGCGCGCACTTCGCGCGGCCGCACGACCACGACGTGCTCGACGCCGACTGGGCCGTCTCCGAGGTGACGCGCCGGGTGCGCGACCGCGCGGCGATGCAGCTGGGGACCTCCGGCTCGGGCAACCACTTCGTCGAGTTCGGCGTGCTCACCCTCGACCGGCCCGACCTGGGGCTGGCGGCCGGGCGGTACCTGGCCCTGCTGTCGCACTCCGGATCGCGGGGCGCGGGCGCCGCCGTCGCGGACCACTTCACGCGCGTCGCGATGGCGGCCCACCCGGGGCTGCCGGACGCCATGCGCCACCTGGCTTGGCTCGACCTCGACGGCGACGCCGGGCGGGAGTACTGGGCGGCGATGGAGCTGATGGGGGCCTACGCGGCCGCGAACCACGAGCTGATCCACCGCAACGTGGTGGGCGCCCTGGGCGCCGAGGTCCTGGCCGGCGTGGAGAACCACCACAACTTCGCGTGGCGCGAGGTGCACGACGGGCGCGAGGTGGTCGTGCACCGCAAGGGCGCGACACCGGCCGGCGAGGGCGTGCTCGCGGTCATCCCCGGCTCGATGGCCACGCCTGGCTTCGTGGTGCGGGGGCGGGGCGAGCAGGAGTCCCTGCGGTCGGCGTCGCACGGCGCGGGGCGGGTGATGAGCCGCCGGCAGGCGCAGCGCACCTTCGCCTGGAGGGACGTGCGGCCGCGCCTGGCGGAGGCGGGGGTGACCCTGCTGTCGGCGGGGATCGACGAGAACCCGGGCGTCTACAAGGACATCACGCAGGTCATGGACGCCCAGCGCGACCTGGTGGACGTCGTCGCCCGCTTCGACCCGCGCATCGTGAAGATGGCCGACGCCGGCGAGGCGCCCGAGGACTGAGCCGGCGGCGTCGCCCCCCACCCGGCGCCCCGCGCCCCGCCCGTCGAGGCGGCGTCAGCCGGCCGGCGGGCTCGCGCGCAGGTGGGCGAGCAGGTCGGCCAGCAGGGTCGCGGCCTGCACGGGCAGGGCCGGCGTGGGGGGCGTCCACCGGGTGAGGATCCCGCCGGGCGCCGCCACGGCGAACAGGGGCGTGCCCCCGAGCGACTCCCCCAGCGCCCGCAGCAGGTGGCCCGCCTCCACCAGGTCGGCGTCGTCGCCGAGCACCGCGAGCACCGCGCGCGCCCCGAGCCGCCGGAGCGGCGGCGCCAGGTCGGCCGCGGGCGGCATCTGCAGGGCGACGGGCATCCAGCCCGCGGCCGCGGCGGCGTCGACCGCGGCGGGCTCCACCAGGCGCCGCGCCTCCGCACCCAGCGGCACCAGCGCCGCCACCGGCGCGTCGGGGGGCGGGTGCACCGGCGTGCGCCGCGCGACGGCCCACTCGATCAGCGCCAGCGCCCGGTGACCCGCGGCCGAGCGCCCGGGCGCGTCGTCGCCCTCGCGGCGGATGCGCCCGGCGACCGGGTGCACCACCTCGTCGAACCCGCCCGGGCTGCCATGGCGGGCCAGGGCGGCGGCCACCCGCTCCTCCACCGCGCGCGCGTCGCCGTCCAGGGCCGCGCGCAGCAGCGCCGCCGCCTCCCCGGGCAGCTCCGCCGGCGCGCGCGCCGCCCGGCGGCCCGGCCCGGGGTCGTCGCGCGCGTCCGCCTCGGCGCGCTGCAGCAGCGCGGCCGCGGCGTCGCCGGGCACCAGCGCGGCGCTGCCCACGCGCAGCGCGGCACCCGCGTCCATCAGCACGGGCAGGAGGGCGTCGCGCACGCGCTCGGCGGCGACGCGCGCGCCCGCCGCCGCCGCCTCCGGCAGCAGCCATGCGAACGCGGCGTGCGCGACGCGGCCGACCGGCTCCTCGGCGCGCACGGCCCCACGCAGGTGCTCGGCGACGCCCGCCAGCACGGCGGCCTGCGTCTCCCCCGTCGCGGCGAGCGGAGCGGGCAGGGTGAGCGACACCGCCACCACGGCCAGCGTCCGCCCGTGCCGCGACGCGCGGCGCACCTCGGCGTCCAGCAGGGCCAGGAACGCGCCGCGGTCCGGAAGGGCGCCCAGGACGCCGGCGCCGTCCGGGCGCAGCAGGCGGGGCTCGGGCGGGGCGCGCACGAACGCCACCAGCAGGGGCACCCCGTCCCGGCGCACCACGTCGAGCCGCGCGGAGGTGGGCCGCCCGCCCCGGGCGTCCCACACGACCCGCGCGGTCACGCCCATCGACCGGCCGCCCGCGCCCACCAGCGCGTGCACCCGCTCGCGCAGCCCGGGCCCGTCCACGTCGGGGAACATCCACTCCAGCGGGCGCCCCACGGCCGTGCGCCCGTCCAGCAGCTCGCGGGCGGCGCGGTTGACCGCGAGGATCTCGAGCGTCATCCCGTCGGCGACGACGACGGCCTCCTCGGCGCCCTCCAGGGGCGCGATCGCCGTCTCGAGGGCCGCGGCGAGCCGGGCGCGCCCGTCCGGGTCCGGCGCCGGTGCGGCCGCCCCGCCGGGCCGGTGCGCGGTCACGGGCCGCCGCCCCCGCGGCTCAGCGGGCGCTGAAGTGGTGCCCCCCGGCGTCGCAGCGGAACACCAGGCGCCCGTCGCGGGTGCGGGCCACGCACGGGCAGTCGGTGGCGTGCTGGCGGCAGGGCCGGCGCACGCCGGCGAGCAGCCCGTTGGGCCGCACCGGGACGGCCCCGGCCGGCAGCGTGATGGTGGCGTGCTGGACGGCGGAAGTGGTCATCGCGTGCCGTTCCCCTCGTCGACGACGGCGGTCACCCCTGCCCTTTCGCCCGCGTCGCCCCAGTCCCTACCGAGACCGAGCGCGGACCACAGGGCCTGGTCCAGGCCCTGCTCGGTGCGCCCCGCCACCCGGCGGCGCAGCTCCGTGAGGCCCTGGGCCAGCCGCCCCCCGTCGAGGGGCGAGCGCGTGGCGCGGAGGATCTTCCCGTAGCGGGTGGGACGAACCTCCTCGTCCACGTTGAACAGCTCCTCGTGCAGCTTCTCGCCGGGACGGATCCCGACGATCTCCACCTGCATGTCGCGCCCCGGCTCGTGGCCCGACAGCTCGATCATCCGGTGCGCGAGGTCCAGGATGCGCACGGGCTCGCCCATGTCGAGGACGAAGATGTCCCCGCCCTCGGCGATGCCGGTCGCCTCGATCACCAGCTGCACGGCCTCCGGGATGGTCATGAAGTACCGGGTCATGTCCGGGTGCGTGACCGTGACCGGCCCGCCCTGCGCGATCTGGCGGCGGAAGATGGGCAGCACCGAGCCGGAGCTGCCGAGCACGTTGCCGAAGCGCACGGCCGCGAAGCGGGTGCCCGACGAGTCGGAGCGCGACTCGATGACGCGCTCGGCCAGCGCCTTGGTGGCGCCCATCACCGTCTTGGGCTCGACGGCCTTGTCGGTGGAGATCAGGCAGAACCGCTCCACCCCGTGCCGCTCGGAGAGGTCCGCGAGCGTCTCGGTGGCCAGCGCGTTGTTGGCCACCGCCTGCAGCGGGTTCAGCTCCATCATCGGGACGTGCTTGTACGCCGCCGCGTGGAACACGATGTGCGGCCGGTGCTCGGTGAAGGCGCGCTCCATCGCCACCTCGTCCTTGCAGTCGGCGATGACGGGCACCAGGCCCGACCAGCCCCGCTCGCGCAGCTCGAGGTCGATCTCGAACAGGTTGTTCTCGCTGTGGTCCACCAGCACCAGGCGGCGGGCGCCGAGCGCGGCCACCTGACGGCACAGCTCGCTGCCGATCGAGCCGCCGGCGCCGGTGACCATCACCGTGCGGCCGTTGAGGTAGCGCGCCACCTTCGCCAGGTCGATCTCCACCGGGGCGCGGCCCAGCACGTCCTCCACCCGCACCTCGCGCAGCCGCCGCACGGTCACCTCGCCCGAGATCAGCTCGGGCAGGCTCGGCAGGGTCTTGCAGGGCACGCCGGCGTCACGGCAGGCCGACACGATCTCCTGGCGCACCGCGCCCGGGGCGGACGGCATCGCGATGATGACCTCGTCCACCTCGAGCTCGCGGAGCAGGTGCGGCAGGTCGGAGCGGCCGCCGCGCACGCGGACGCCCACCACGCGCATCCCGCGCTTGCGCGGGTCGTCGTCGAGCAGCGCCACGGGCGTGTACCCGAGGGCCCGGTTGCGCTTCATCTCCTTGATGAGCGTGTGCCCCGCGTCGCCGGCGCCCACCACGAGCACCTCGCGCCCCTTGCTGACCAGCTCCGACCGCGGCGGGCGCTCCATCACGCTGCGCACCAGGAACCGCGCGCCGCCGATCAGCAGGATCGTCAGCAGCACGTGCGCCACGAGCACGCCGCGGGGCACCGCCGGCAGGTCCGAGGGGTCCCACAGGGTGAGCACGGTGATCACCAGCAGGCCCGCGAGCGCGCAGGCGCCCACGATGGTCTGCAGGTCGCGCACGCTCGTGAAGCGCCACCACTTGGTGTAGAAGCGGGCCGCCACGAACACCAGCATCGTGATGCCCACCACCAGCGCCACCGTGTCCTCGAAGACGCGGTCGAAGCGGCGCGGGGGGTCGCCGTCGAAGCGCAGCTGGTACGCGAGCCAGTAGGCCAGGGCGATCAGCCCGGCGTCGGCGGCGGCCTGGCCGATGCGGTGGCCGAGGGCGCGGGCCGCCCAGAGGGCACGCGCGCGGGGCGCGTCGGTCATGCGGGCTCCACGGGGTCGAGGATGAGGTCCAGCAGGTCCTCCGGGTCGCGGCGCGGCGGCCGGGCGGCGGTGTCGCGCTTGCGCAGGGGCACGTCCTCCGGGCGCGTCAGCCGGTTGAGGCGGCCGTCGGCGATGAGGGCGCGGTCCACCGCGCCCAGCCGGCCGGCGAAGGGGCTCCAGGCGGGCACGCCGTACGCGGCCGCCTCACGGTTCATGGTTCCGCCGGCGCTCACGACGACGTCGGCGCATGCGACGAGACTGGGTCCATCCACGGGTCGGTCGGGGACGATCGCGCTTCCTCCGGCGAGCTGACGGCGCTGGTCCTCGGTGCGGGGCAGGACGACGGTCTGGACCCCGGGGGCACCGAGCAGCCGGGCGAGCGTCGCCGCGAACAGCTCGTTGTGCAGGCCCCGATGGTACAGCGTGACCTCGGGCGGTGGGCGCAGCACGGCGATCACGCGGGACGCGTCGAGTCCCAGCTCGTCCAGCACGCCCGCGTCCCGGGCGTGGTCGGCGAGGTAGTACTCCTCCTTCAGGCCGTGGTACCGCACCAGCTTCGGGGAGCGGATCCCGTACCGCCACAGGGCGCGCTCGGGGATGGCCGCGGGCACCAGCACCCGCGTCGCAAGGCGCCCGTTGACGTGGTGCATCGCGGCCGCGTACTCGTAGTCGAACATCGTCACCTGGGGGGTGCCCGCGAGGGCCGCGGCGACCGGCTGGTCGGTGCTGCCGTGCGCGACCGCCAGGTCGAAGCGCTCCCGCCGCGCCAGCCGGCTGAGCTGCGCGCTGCGGCCCGCCATCGCGCGCGCCTTGCCCCACCGGCCCGCCCCGCCGTGCGCGCCCACCACCGTGTGGGCGATGCCGTAGCGCTCCAGCAGGCCCAGCGTCTGCGCGAAGTCGCGGGCGGTGACGGTCACCTCGTGGCCGCGGGCGCGCAGGCGCGCGATGAGCGGGCGGAAGATCACCACGTGCGGCGAGTTGGTGAGGTCCACCCAGACGCGCAGCCCCCGGCCGCCGCCGGGGCGGGGCGGGGCGGCGCCGGGCGCCTCCGCGCCCGCCGGCTCCGTGCTCACGCGCGCCGCGGCACCGCCGGGGTCGCGGCCGGCGCCCCGGCCACGGCCGCCCCCACCGCCTCCACGACGGCGGCGACCTGCGCGTCGTCCAGGAAGGGGTGCATGGGCAGTGCGAGCGCCGTCCGCGCGCACTCCTCGGCCACCGGCAGGTCGCCCTCGGAGTAGCCCAGGTGGGCGAACACGGGCTGCATGTGCATGGGGATGCCGTAGTAGACCGCCGAGGCGACCCCGGCCGCCTGCAGGGCCTGGCGGACCGCGTCCCGCTCCGGGTGGCGCGCCATGTACAGGTGGTAGACGTGCCGCGCGCCGTCGCGCTCGGCCGGAGGGGTCATCAGCTCGCCGAGCCCGGCGCGCGCGTAGGCCTCGGCGGCGCGCCGGCGCCCGTCGTTCCACGCGTGCACGTGGCGCAGGAAGACCCGGATCACGGCCGCCTGCAGCTCGTCGAGGCGCGAGTTGTAGCCCACCTCGTCGAACACGACCTTGTCCTTGGAGCCGTGGAAGCGCAGCCGGCGCACGCGCTCGGCGGTCTCCGGGTCGCGGCACACCACCATGCCCCCGTCCCCGATGCCGGGCAGGTTCTTGGTGGGGAAGAAGCTGAAGGTCGCGACGTCCGCGAGGGCGCCGACCGGGGCGCCCCGGTCGGCGGCGCCGTACGCCTGCGCGGCGTCCTCCACGACGGGCAGCCCGTGGCGCTCGGCCACGGCCCGCAGGCCGGTCATGTCGGCCGGGTGGCCGAAGATGTGCACGGGCAGCAGCGCCTTGGTGCGCGGCGTGATGCGCTCCTCCACCGCGGCCGGGTCGAGGCACAGGTCGGCCGGGTCGATGTCGCAGAACACGGGGGTCGCGCCGAGCCGGGCGATCGCCTCGGCCGTGGCGAAGAAGGTGTACGGGGTGGTGATCACCTCGTCGCCCGGGCCGACGTCCAGGGCGTTCAGGGCGATCACGAGCGCGTCGGTGCCGTTGGCGACCCCCACGCAGTGGCGCCCGAGCTCCTCGCCGATCTCGCGCTCCAGCGCCGCCACGTTGGGCCCGAGGATGAAGCGCCCGCCGTCGAGCACCTCCGCGAGGGCCGCGTCGATCTCCGCCCGCAGTGGGCCGTACTGGGCCCCGATGTCCATCAGGGGTACGTTCACGTCCGCTCCCGTGTCGACGCGATGTGGCCCGGTGCGCCGTCGCCGCGCCCCGCGGGGCGGCTGTCGGCGGGCGGGCGCCGCAGGGCGGGCGCCGCCGCGCCCGGGCGGCACGGCGCCCGCGGCGTGCGGGCGGCGGCGAGTCTAGCGGTCGGTCCGGCCGCCCGTCCCCGCGGGCGGTGCGGGGTCCCCCGGCGGCGGCGCGGCCGGCAGCCGCACCCGCACCGTGGTGCCGAAGCCCTCCCGCGACTCGGCGGTCGCGGCGCCCCCGAACCGCTCGGCGATGTGCTTCACGATCGACAGCCCCAGTCCCGTGCCGCCCAGGCGCTTGCTGCGCGACGGATCGGCGCGGTAGAAGCGCTCGAACACGTGCGGGGCGTGCCGCTCGGGGATGCCCGCGCCGTCGTCGGCCACCGTCAGCGTCACCCAGCCGTCCGCCGGGTCCGGCGCGTCGCCGTCCTCCCGCTCCACCCACACGCGGGCGCGGGCGCCGGGCCCCGCGTACTTGACCGCGTTCTCCATCAGGTTCCGCACCACCGTCAGCGCCATGCGCTCGGTGAGCGGCGTCCAGACCGGCTCCAGCACCGCGTTGTCCAGCGTCACCCGGTGCGCCTCGGCCTCGGGGGCGAGGGTCTCGACGGCGGCCGCCGCGGCGCGGCCGAGGTCGCTGCGGGCGTCGGACGGCAGCCCCTGGGTGGCCTCCAGCTCGGACAGGAACAGGATGTCCGAGATCAGCGCCTCCAGCCGCAGGATCTCGGCCCCGGCGCGCGCCACGAAGCGGTCGTGGGTGCCCCGGTCCATCTCGGGGTCCTCGAGCGCCTCGATGAGCCCGCGCAGGCCGGTGAGCGGCGTGCGCAGCTCGTGGGAGACGTTGGCGACGAACTGCGAGCGCAGCTCCTGGTACGCCACGGCCTCGGTGAGGTCGTACATGTAGACGGCGGCGCCGTCGTCGGCGTCCCGGCGCACCGGCTCCACGGTGACGCGGTAGGTGCGGCGGCCGTCCGCGAACAGGCGCACCTCGAAGGTGGACGGCTCCCCCGAGGCCAGCGACGCGGCGACCCGCTCGGCGAAGCGGTGCTCGCCGAACTGCTCCAGCACGCCCTCGCCCGGGCGCAGGTGCGGGAACAGGGCGCGGGCGCGCCGGTTGGCCGCGCGCACCCGGTTGGCGCCGTCCACCCGGATGGCCGCGAGCGGGAGGTGGTCGAACACGGCGTCCTCCGCCTCCCGCGTCGCCTGGGCGACGTCGCGGGCGCCGGGGGCGGCGGCGCGCAGCCCCGCGACGTCGCGGCGGGCCCGGAGCCACGCGGCGAGGGCGAGGGCGGCGGCCACGAGGGCCGCCAGCGCGACGACGGCGAGGACCCCGGTCATCGGCCGAGGCTACCGCCTCGGGCGGACCGGGCGGGTGGGGCCGCCCCCGCCCGCCGCCGCGTCAGTCCTCCTGGAGCGCCTCGATCTCGGTGCGCACCGCGCGCATCTCCCCCACGAGGCGGTCGATCTCGGGGTCCAGCCCGGCCTCGCCCTCGCGCTGCCGGTACACCACGTCGCCGAGCTCCGCCGAGAGCGTCGTGAGGCGCCGCTTCAGCGTGACCTTCTGGCCGGCGTCCTTGGCCTCGTCGAGGCCCTTCTGCGCCCGCTCGGCCGCCACCTTCGCGGCGTCCTTCGCCCTGTCCATGAGACCCATCGCGCGCCCTCCCCGTCCCGGGTGACCGAGAGCGGAGGCTAGCGGGAGTGCTCGCGCGCGAGAAGCCCCGAGACCACCGTCGCGATCAGCGAGAACAGGAAGCCCAGGAACAGGCCGATCTTGCGTCCGGGGAGGTCGCCCTCCAGGACGTATGCCAGCGAGAACCAGAAGGGGATCGAGCTCAGGTAGAAGGCGGTGGCGAACGGGGGCAGCCGCACCGGTGTCTCGATGTCGTACGCCTCGGCGGCCAGCAGGGCGGCGGCCAGCAGGGCGAGCAGGAGGGGGATCCACGACGAGAACACGGCGTCGAAACCCGACACGCCCTCGAACCAGTCGAGGAACAGCGACAGCACGAACAGGACGTTGGCCCCCGCGGCGACGAGCATCTTCTGCTGCGGGGTCACGGACGAGAGGTCCACGGGGCGCTCCTTGGGTGGGGGTGCCGGCGCCGGCGGGCGCGCGGAGGCCGCCTACCCCCCCTGTATCGGCGGGTAGTGGCCGGGGATGATGCGGGCCGGGCGCAGGGCGGCGATGCGGGCGTACGCCGCCAGGTGCGCCTCCCGCTCGGGCAGGCCGGCCGGCGGGTCCCGGCGGGTGTACCAGCCGGGGTCGGGGCCCATCGTGTCGCCCGCGATCACGGTGAGGCCGTCGGCGGCGTCGACCAGCACGGCGATGTGGCCGGGGGCGTGCCCCGGGGTGTGGATCCAGCGGAGCCCCGGCAGGATCTCCCCCGCGTCGCCGCGCAGCAGCACCACGGTGGCCGCGTCCAGCAGCCCGCGCTGCCGGCGCCCGTAGGGGGTCTCCAGCTCCGCCTCGTGCACGTGCACGGTGACCGGCCCCAGCTGGGGCAGGGCCGAGACGTGGTCCGAGTGCATGTGGGTGAGCACGACGGTGCCCACGTCGCCGGGCGTGAGCCCGCGGGCGGCGAGCGCGCCCTCCAGCATGTCGCCCTGGGTCTGGTAGCCCGGGTCCACGACGACCGGGCCTCCGCCCCCCTCGGGACGCAGCAGGATCGTGTTGGGCCAGGCGATCATCCCGTGCACGGCCTCGGGCATGGCGCGGTAGGCGCGGAAGGTGGCGACGGGGTCGCCGGCCGACAGCGTCACCAGGTCGTCCCCGCGCAGGGCGAACACGATGCGGTGGGCGGGGACGAGGACCTCCGCCCGCCAGGCGGTCACGGCGCCGTCCGCGTCCGCGTGTCGGCGGTGTGCGACGCGGCCTCGGGCGGCCGGTGGTAGCAGGGGGCCGCGCAGAAGGGTGCGACCGGGTCCCCGGCCGCGCCCGGGGACGCGCCGCGCAGGCGGCGGCGCAGGTGCCGTGCGAGCGGCGGCGCGAGCAGGCCCGCCACCCCGCCCGCCAGCAGCAGGCCGTGCCGGAGGGGACGACCCGGGCCGGCGCCGGTCACGTCAAGAGCGACAGGAAGTCGTCGACGGGGATCGCCGTGAGGGTCTGGATGTGCAGGGTCCCGCGCGCCCCGAGCTCCATCGACACCCGGGCGATGACCTTCTCGTCCGGCGCCTCGACGATGTTGACGAAGTCGTACGGCCCGAGCACGGCCCACTGGTCGATGACGCGCGCGCCCATCTGCTCGATCTCCGCGTTGACCTCGCGGAGCCGCTGGGGGTTGGCGCGGAGCGTCCCCACGCCGTGCGGGCTGAGCGTGCTGAGCAGGATGTAGGTCGGCACTCACCCCTCCGGTCGGGCCCGTGTCCGTCCGCGCGAGCCTAGCACGGGCCCCCCGCGCGCCCCGGCGCGCCCCCGCGGCTCCCCTAGGATCGGGCGCCGTGGAGCACGCCGCCCCCCCGCCGCCGCCGCCCCCGCCGCCCCCGCCGCCGCCCGGCAGCGGGCGCGCGACCGCCGCCATGGTGCTCGGCATCCTCGCGCTGGTGACGGGGTTCCTCGCCGTCCCCCTGCTGCTGGCGGTCACCGCGAACGTGCTGGCCTCGCTCGCCCTGCAGGACATCGACCGGGCCGGCGGGGCGCTCGGGGGCCGCGGGCAGGCGCACGCGGCCATCGCCTGCGCCACCACCGCCCTCGCGCTGTGGGTGACCGTGTTCGCACTGGTCGCCGCCTTCGGGGACCTGTGAGCGCGCGCCGTGCCGCCGCCCGGCCGCCCGCCGACGGCGACGAGGGGCGTCCCCTGCTGCCCGCCGCGGTGGCCGGCGCGGCGTCGCTGCTGGCGGTGCTGTCGGCGTTCCTGCCCTGGTACGCCCCGGACATCGCACCACCGCTCACGCCCGACGCCGTCAACGGCTGGGACGGCACCACGGCGGCGCGGCTGATGGTCGCCGCCGCGCTGGTGTGCATGCTCGCGTCCGCGGTGCTGGCCGCCGACGCCCGCGATGTGGTGGCGCTGGACCGCGGCACGCTCACCGCGGTGTCCGCCCTGGCGGCGCTCGCCGCGTCGGCGGCGCTGCTGGCGGTCGCGGCCCGCACCGTGCGCCTGCCGGAACCGTCGGCGATCCTCGCCCGGCAGCTCGGCCTGTACGTCGCGCTCGGCATGTGCGCGCTGGCCGCCGGCGCGGCGCTCGTGCAGCTGACGCTGGCCGCCACGGGGGGACCGCCCCGTGCGGCCCGGGCTCAGCGCCGGCGCCCGCCGCGCCGATGACGACGCCATGGGCGACGCGAACCTCCCCTGGACCTCCTTCCCGCCGCGCCCCGCGGACGGTCCCCTGGAGCCGGTGCGGCGGGCGGCCGGGCCGGGCGGCGGCCCGCCGCGCCCCCCCGGGCGCGCCGATCCCGCCGCGGGCCGCATGGCGCGCGTGCGCGTGATGGACGCCGACGGCGCCGCCCGCGAGGTGCGCAGGTGGGTGGCGGGCGGCGGCGGCGCCATCGCGGCGCCGGCCGGGTGGCGGGCGTGGGAGCGGCGCCACGGGGACGCCCTCACCGGGGCGCCCCGTGTGCAGCGCCTGGCGGTCGCCGAGGCGGCGGGCCCGGCGGTGACACTGGTGAACTGGTCGGTGCCCGCGCCCCCCGGCGACGACGACGAGGCGCACTGGCGCCGCCTGCTCGCCGGCCCTCCCGCCCCGGCCCCGGGCGACGGGCGGCGCGGCGGCTGGACCGCCTGAGCCCGGTGGGGCGCTACGCTGCGCCCGTGGACGCCTCCACCGGGACACTGCGCCTCTGGCTCGCCACCAGCGGCTGGGAGGGACCCTTCCAGCACGAGGAGGTGATCGTGGCGGCGCCCGACCTGGACGGGGCGCGCCGCGCCGCCGAGGAGGCGTTCGGAGCCGTGGTGCAGCCCGTCTGCCGGGCGAAGATGCGGATCGCCGACCTGGGGCCCGTGGGGCCCGGACTGGTCGCCGGCCCCCGCCGCAACGGGGAGCCCTTCGCCGCCGGCGGCACCGTGGACGCGCGCTGCGGCGTGGAGCCCGCCTAGCCCCCGCGCGCCGGCGCGCTGCGCGCCGTCACCGCCCCGCGCGGCGCGTGGACCGCACCCGCATGCCGTCGCGGCCCGCCCGCCGTCGCGCGACCGTCCGCGTGGGCTCGATCACCGTGGGCGCGACCGGGACCGCGCGCCCGGCCAGCCGCGCCCAGCCCAGGTACTCCCGGCACGGGTTGCAGATGGAGGTGCCGGGGCTCGGCGCGCGGTTGCACCGCTCGCAGGTCTCGGCCCGCGGGTCGGCCTCCAGCAGCGCGACGGCGCCCATGTGCACCAGCCGTGCCATCACGTGGGCGGGGACGTCGCAGCGCTGCATGATCACCTTCAGGGGCACGCGCGGCCGCTCCACCAGGAACTCGGCGATGCGGCGTGCGGCGACGGCCTCCTCGGAGGCCTTGGCGCCCACCCCGCGCGCGACCAGGGGGTCGGCGATCGGGGTGAGCTCGATGAGTGCGTGTCCGGAGAGCGGCATGCCCTGTGTGTCGGTGCCGCACCCGGCCGCCCCGCCTGGCGCCCGAGGAGATGCCCAGGCACGTCGCCGGCCGGCCCGCGCGTGCGGCCGGCGGGGCTAGGCTCGCCCCATGCCCCGGCCGGCGCCCGTCGAGGTCACGCGGGAGGTCGACCGCCTCTACACGCTGCCCCTGGCGGAGTTCACGGGTGCGCGCGACGACCTTCAGCGGCGCCTGCGCGCGCTGGGGGCGGGCGAGGCGGCCGATCACGTGCGCCGGCTGCGCCGCCCCACCATCACCGCCTGGGTGCTGAACCGCCTCTCCCGCGCCGCGCCCGACCTGGTGGCGGCGGTGCTCGACGCCGGCGAGGCGATGCGGCGCCTGCACGAGGACCTGCTGTCCGGCCAGGCCGTCGACCTGCTCTCGGCCGACCGCGTGCTGGCCGACGCGGTGACGGCCGCGGTCGACGCGGCGCGGCGCGAGGCCGACGCGCAGGGCGTCGGCGGGGGCGCCGCGCTCGCGGACCGGCTGCGCACCACGCTGCGCGCGGCCGCGCTCGACCCGGCGGTGGGCGACCTGGTGCGGGAGGGCCGGCTCGACCACGAGCGCACGCCGCCCGTGCTCGGGGGTCCCGTCGGCATGCCCGCCCCGCCGCCCCGTGCGCCGGAGGTGCCCGCGGCGCCCCCGGAGGCCGACCCCGCCCTGATCGCGCGCCTGACCGAGGCGCGGGAGCGCCTCGACGCCGCGGCGACGGCCGCGGCCGCCGCGGAGGCCGAGGAGGCGGCCGCCCGGCGCGAGGCCGCCGAGGCGCGGGCCCGGCACGACCGCCTGCGGGCCGAGGAGCACGGGGCGGCCGCCGCCCTGGCGGAGGCCCAGGACGCCCGCGAGGCCGCCGCCCGCGCCCTCGCCCAGGCGGAGGAGGCGCTGGAGGCCGCGCGGCGGGGGCACGACGAGGCCCGCAGGCGCGCGGGCGCCGCCGAGGGCGAGGCCGCGCGGGCCGGCGAGGGGGAGGCGGCCGCGGCGCGACGGGGCGACGAGGCGCGCGCGGCCCTGGCCGCGGCCGAGGCCGCCGCGCGGGCGCTGCTGGGCGGATGAGGGGCGGGGCCGGGGCGCCGCGCCGCGGCGGCCCCGGCCCCGGGCGGCGCTAGACCCCCACGCGCTCCGGCCGGCGGAACAGCAGCCGCCCCTCCGGGTCGGCGTCCACCTCGACGACGTCGCCGTCGCCGAACTCGCCCTGCAGCAGCCGCAGCGCGAGGGTGTCCTGGATCCGCTTCTGGATGACCCGCTTGAGCGGCCGCGCCCCGTAGACCGGGTCGAAGCCCTCGTCGGCGAGCGCCGCGCGCGCCGGCGCGGTGACCTCCAGGGTGACGCCCCGGTCGGCGAGCCGGCGGGCGACGTGCGCCAGCTGCATCTCGACGATCCGGTCGAGGTGCTCCCGGCCGAGCCGGTCGAAGATGACGATCTCGTCCACGCGGTTGAGGAACTCCGGGCGGAAGTGGTCCCGCAGCGCCCCGGTGACCCGTTCGCGCGCGATGCCGTCGTCGATGCCGTCCACCAGGAAGTGGCTGCCGATGTTGCTGGTCATGATCACGACCGTGTTGCTGAAGTCGACCAGGCGGCCGTGCCCGTCCGTGAGGCGGCCGTCGTCGAGCAGCTGCAGCAGCACGTTGAACACGTCGGCGTGCGCCTTCTCGATCTCGTCGAGGAGCAGCACGGAGTAGGGCCGGCGGCGGACGGCCTCGGTCAGCTGGCCGCCCTCCTCGAAGCCCACGTAGCCGGGCGGGGCGCCGATCAGACGGGCCACCGTGTGCTTCTCCATGTACTCGCTCATGTCGATGCGGATCATGGCCCGCTCGTCGTCGAACATGAACTCGGCGAGCGCCCGGGCGAGCTCGGTCTTCCCGACGCCCGTGGGGCCCAGGAAGATGAACGAGCCGATCGGGCGGCCGGGGTCCGACAGGCCGGCGCGGGCGCGGCGCAGGGCGTTGGCCACCGCCTCGACGGCCTCCTCCTGTCCGACGACGCGCTCGTGCAGGCGCTCCTCCATGTGGACGAGCTTCTCCACCTCGCCCTCCAGCAGGCGGGCCACGGGGACGCCGGTCCAGCTGCCGACCACCTCGGCGACGTCCTCCTCGTCGACCTCCTCCTTGAGCATCCGCCGGCTCTGCTGCTGGTGCTCGAGGTCGGTGTTGGCCTGCTCCAGGGCGCGCTCCAGCTCGGGCAGCGTCCCGAACTTGAGGCGCGCGGCCCCCTCCAGGTCGGCCTGGCGCTCCGCGCGCTCCAGCTCGGCCCGGGCCTGCTCGATCTGGCCCTTGAGCTCCTGGATGCGGGAGATCGCCGACTTCTCCTGCTCCCAGTGGGCGCGCATGGCGTCGGCCTCCTCGCGCAGCCCGGCCAGCTCCTCGGCGATCGCGTCGCGGCGGGCCACCGAGGCCGGGTCGGTCTCCTTGGCCAGCGCCTGCTCCTCGATCTCCAGCTGGATGATGCGCCGCTGCACCGCGTCCAGCTCGCTGGGCACCGAGTCGATCTCGATGCGCAGCCGGCTGGCGGCCTCGTCCACCAGGTCGATCGCCTTGTCGGGCAGGAAGCGCCCCGTGATGTACCGGTGCGACAGCCGGGCCGCGGCCACCAGCGCCGCGTCCTGGATGCGCACGCCGTGGTGCACCTCGTAGCGCTCCTTGAGCCCGCGCAGGATCGCGATGGTGGCCTCGACACTCGGCTCGCCCACCAGCACCGGCTGGAAGCGCCGCTCCAGCGCCGCGTCCTTCTCGATGTGCTTGCGGTACTCGTCGAGCGTGGTGGCGCCCACCGCACGCAGCTCGCCGCGGGCGAGCATGGGCTTCAGCAGGTTGGCGGCGTCCACCGCCCCCTCGGCCGCGCCGGCGCCCACGATGGTGTGCAGTTCGTCGATGAACAGGATGATCCGGCCGGCGGCGTCCGCGATCTCGCGCAGCACGGCCTTGAGCCGGTCCTCGAACTCGCCGCGGTACTTGGCGCCCGCGATGAGCGCGCCGATGTCGAGCGCGACCACGCGCTTGTCGCGCAGGCCCTCAGGCACGTCGCCGGCCACCACGCGCTGCGCGAGGCCCTCGACGATCGCCGTCTTGCCCACGCCCGGCTCGCCGATCAGCACCGGGTTGTTCTTGGTGCGGCGCGACAGCACCTGGATGACCCGCCGGACCTCCTCGTCACGGCCGATCACCGGGTCGAGCTTGCCCCCGCGGGCGGCCTCCGTGAGGTCGCGGCCGTACTGCTCGAGCGCCTGGTACTTGCCCTCGGGGTTGGGGTCCGTCACGCGCGCCGACCCCCGGATGGCCTGCAGCGCCCCGAGGAGCCCCTCGGGGGTGAGGCCGGCCGCCGTCAGCGCGTCGCGCGCCGGCGTGGCCTCCTGCAGCAGGCCGAGCAGCAGGTGCTCGGTGGAGATGAACTCGTCCCCGAGCCGCTCGGCCTCCTGCCCGGCGCGCCGGATGACGCGCGCGAACGCGGCCGAGGGGCGCTGGTCGAGGTCGCCGCCGCGGGCCTGCGGGCGGCGCGCCACGGCCTCCTCCACCCGCGCGCGCACCACCGCCGGGGCCGCGCCGGCGCGCTCGAGCAGCGGCTCCACGATGCCCTCGCGCTGCTCCAGCAGCGCCAGCAGCAGGTGCTCGGGCTCGATCTGGGGGTTGTCCCGCTCCTGGGCGTGCCGCAGCGCGCCCGCCATGGCCTCCTGGGCCTTCTCCGTCGGCCTGTCGACCGCCATCACCGCACCCCTTCGCGTCGTGGCACCGCCGGCGGGTACACGGGCACGAGTGCCGTGCCCGTGCGCGTCACGCGCACGAGCTCCGCCCGCGTCCCCCGCCGGACCTCCTCGATCTCCTGTCTCGTCCGGACCCGCTCCTCCTCCAGCCGGCCCTCCAGCTCGCGCACCCGGCCCTCGGCCGCCCGCAGGCGGCGCTCCAGGTCGAGCACCCGTTCGATCCCCGCCAGGTTCAGGCCCTCCTCCGACAGCGCCTGGATGCGGAGCAGGACCTCGACGTCCTGGTCCGAGTAGAGCCGCGTGTTGCCGGACGAGCGCGTCGGGCGGATGAGCCCGCGCCGCTCGTACACCCGCAGGGTCTGCGGGTGCATGCCGGCCTTCGCGGCGGCGATGCCGATGAGGTGGAACCCGGCGGTGCGCACCACGCGTCGCGTCCCCATCAGAACAGCCCCGCCCGTGGATCGGAGGTGTCGGCGGCGGCGTACGCCTCCAGGGCCGCGCGCTGCTCGTCGGACAGCGCCTCGGGCACCCGCAGGCGCAGCGTGGCGATCAGGTCGCCGCGCCCGCCGCCCTTCAGCTTCGGCGCGCCCTGCCCGGGCACCCGGAGCGAGCGGCCGTCGGCCGACCCCGCGGGCACCCGCAGCTTGACCCGCCCGTTCAAGGTCGGGACCTCGACCTGCGCGCCCAGCGCCGCCTCGGGGAACGTGACCGGCACGTCCACCACCAGGTCGTCCCCGCGCCGCGTGAAGACGCGGCTGGGGGCGACGCGCGTGGTGACCAGCAGGTCGCCCGCGGCGCCGCCGCGCATCCCGGCCTCGCCCTTGCCCTTCATGCGGATCGTGGTGCCGTCCTTGGCGCCCGGCGGGATGGTGACCTGGTACCGGCGGCGCGCCGAGATGCTCCCGGCGCCGCTGCACGTGGCGCAGGGGTCCTCCACGATCGTGCCGTTGCCCGCGCATCGCGGGCAGGGCTGGCCGATGGAGAACCCGCCCGCGTCGCGCCCCACCACCCCGCGGCCGCGGCACTCCGGGCACAGGCTCGGGCTGGTGCCCGGCTTGGCCCCGGAGCCGCCGCAGGTCTCGCAGGTGTCGCGCTTGTCGACCACCACCGGCACCTTCGCGCCGTTCATCGCCTGCTCGAACGACAGCCGGACCTCGGTCTCGACGTCCCGCCCCCGGCGCGTGGCCGCGGCGTCGCCGGCGCGGCCGCCCCGGGCGCCGGTCCCGCCGGCGCCCCGCCCGAAGAACTGGCCGAAGATGTCGGCGAAGTCCCCGAAGCCCCCGAACCCCGCGCCGCCGGCGCCACCGGCGCCGTTCGGCGGCACGCGGCCGCCGAACGCGCGCTGGGCGTCGTACGCGCGGCGCTTGTCGGGGTCGGACAGCACGTCGTGGGCGTGCGAGACCTCCTTGAAGCGCTCCTCGGCCGCCGTGTCACCCGGGTTGCGGTCCGGGTGGTACCGCCGGGCGAGCGTCCGGTACGCCTTCTTGATGTCGTCCGCGCCGGCGTCCTTGCTCACGCCCAGCACGGCGTAGAGGTCCTCCACTCACCACCTCCGTGGGGACGTGGGGGGGGGCTAGGCCCCCGCCGCGTCCGCGTGGGTCGCCGTGACCGCCGTCGCGACGACCACCTTGGCCGGCCGGACGACCTCGTCCGCCATCCAGTAGCCCTTCTCGACCACGGTCAGCACCGTGCCCTCCGGCTCCTCGGAGGGCTGCACCGTCAGCGCCTCGTGCTCCGTGGGGTCGAAGGCGCGTCCCAGCGCCTCGATCTCGACGAGCCCCTGGCCGCCCAGCACCTGCTGGAGCTGGACCCGCACCATGTCGACCCCGCCGGCCAGGCTCTCCTCCTGGGCCGCGAGGGCCGCCACGGCGCGCTCGAGGTTGTCGAGCACGGGCAGCAGGCCCCGCACGACCTCCCGCGTGGCGCGGGCTTGCTGCTGCACCCGGTCGCGCTCGGTGCGCTTGCGGTAGTTCTCGAAGTCCGCCTTCATCCGCAGCAGCGCGTCGAGGTACTCGTCCCGCTCCCGCTCCGCCCGCGCGAGGTCCTCCGGCGACGGGGCGGGCGCCCCCCCGTCGGTGCCCTCGGCCGCCGGGCCGTCCGGAGGCGGTCCGGGGACCGCCTCCTCGCGCACCTCGACGTCCTGCGGGGCGCCCTGCGTGTCGTCCCCGTCGGGCCGCACGTCAGCCCTGCGCCGCGATGTCGATCTTCCGCGGACGCACCTCGTCGGCCTTGGGCACCCGCACCTCGAGCACCCCGTCGGCGAAGGCGGCCGAGATCCCGTCCGGCCGCACGCCGGCGGGCAGCGACACGCTGCGCGAGAACTGGCCGTAGGTCCGCTCGATGCGGTGGTACCGGCCCTCCTCGACCTGCTCGGTGAAGCGGCGCTCGCCGCGCACGGTGAGCACGTTGTCGTCGACCTCGACCTCGACGTCCTCGGGCGTGAGGCCCGGGAGCTCCACCTTCAGGACGATCGCCTCGGGCGTGTCGAACACGTCCAGGGGCGGCGCCCAGGTGCCGGCCGACGCCGGGCGCTGCCCGGTGTCGCCGAGGGAGCGGCTGAAGATGCGGTTCATCTCGTCACGGAGCGAGGTGAGCTCGCGGAACGGGTCCCAGCGGGTGATGGTCATGTCGGTCCTCCCCTCTCGCGTCACGAGGCGCGCGTCGCGTCCTCGTCGACGATCTCGTACTCGGCGTCCTCGACGGCGTCGTCGCCGCCGCCGCCACCGTTCGCGCCCGCCTGCTGCTGCTGCTGCGCGGCGCGCTGGTAGATCTGCTCCGACATCCGGTGCAGGGCCTCGGTGAGGCTCTGGGTCTTGGCCTCGATGTCCCCGACGTCGGACCCCTCCGCCGCGGTGCGGGCCGCGGCGAGCGCGCCCTCGACGTCCCGGCGGGTGCCCTCGTCGACCTTGTCGCCGTTGTCCTTGAGCTGCCGCTCGGCCTCGTGCACGCGCGCCTCGGCCTGGTTCCGGGCGTCGGCGAGCTGCCGCGCCTGGCGGTCCTCCTCGGCGTGCGACTCGGCGTCGCGGACCATCTTGCGGATCTCGTCGTCGCTGAGGCCGGACGAGGCGCGGATCTCGATCTTCTGCTCGTTGCCGGTCGCCAGGTCCTTGGCGGACACGTTGACGATGCCGTTGGCGTCGATGTCGAACGTGACCTCGACCTGCGGCACGCCGCGCGGCGCCGGCGGGATGCCCACCAGGTTGAACTTGCCGAGGGTGCGGTTGTAGGCCGCCATCTCGCGCTCGCCCTGGAGGACGTGGATCTCGACCTGGGTCTGGTTGTCGTCGGCGGTCGAGAAGACCTCGCTCTTGCGGGTCGGGATGGTCGTGTTCCGCTCGATGAGCTTGGTGAACACGCCGCCCTTGGTCTCGATGCCGAGCGACAGCGGGGTGACGTCCAGCAGCAGGACGTCCTTGACCTCGCCCGCGAGCACGCCGCCCTGGATGGCCGCGCCGACGGCGACGACCTCGTCCGGGTTGACGCCCTTGTGGGGCTCCTTGCCGGTGATCTCCCGCACGCGCTCCTGGACGGCGGGCATGCGGGTCATGCCGCCGACCAGCACGACGTGGTCGATCTTGTTGCCCACGCCCGAGTCCTGGATCGCCTGGCGGGTGGGGCCCATCAGGCGCTCCAGCAGGTCGCGCGCCAGCTCCTCCAGCTTCGCCCGCGACAGCTGCAGGTCCAGGTGCTTGGGGCCGCTGGCGTCGGCCGTCACGAACGGCAGGTTGATCTGGCTCGACGTGGTCGTCGAGAGCTCGATCTTCGCCTTCTCCGCGGCCTCGTACAGACGCTGGAGGGCCATCTTGTCGGCCGACAGGTCGATGCCCTGCTCGCGGCGGAACTCGGAGACCATCCAGTCGACGATCGCCTTGTCGAAGTTGTCGCCGCCGAGGTGGTTGTCACCGGCCGTGGACTTGACCTCGAACACGCCGTCGCCGATCTCCAGCACCGACACGTCGAACGTGCCGCCGCCGAGGTCGAAGACCAGGATGGTCTGGTCGGTCTCCTTGTCGAGGCCGTATGCCAGCGCGGCCGCGGTGGGCTCGTTGATGATCCGCTTGACGTCGAGGCCCGCGATCTTGCCGGCGTCCTTGGTGGCCTGGCGCTGGGCGTCGTTGAAGTAGGCCGGCACGGTGATGACGGCCTCGGTGACCGGCTCGCCGAGGAAGGCCTCCGCGTCGGTCTTGAGCTTCTGCAGGATCATCGCGCTCACCTCCGGCGGGCTGAACTCCTTGCCGCCGGCGTTGATGCGCGCGTCGCCGTTGGGGCCGCGGACGACGTCGTAGGGGACGATCTTCATCTCCTCGTCCACCTCGGCGTACTTGCGCCCCATGAAGCGCTTGACGCTGAAGACGGTGTTCTCGGGGTTCGTCACGGCCTGGCGCTTGGCGACGGTGCCCACGAGGCGCTCACCGGTCTTCGAGAAGCCCACCACGGACGGGGTCGTGCGACCGCCCTCCGCGTTGGGCACGACCTCGGGCTCGCCACCGGTGAGCACCGCCATGGCCGAGTTGGTCGTCCCCAGGTCGATTCCGAGGATCTTTCCCATGTGTGTGTCTGCCTCCTGGGCGGAGAGAGGACCCCGCCCGCGGCACGGGGAGCCGGACCGGGCGGGGAACGAGCGATTCAGGAAGCATGGTGCGATCTGAGTCGCGATGTGTCAAGTCGGTCGGTGAGGAATATGAGTGGTGGAGGCTCAAGGAGTGCGCTACCACCGGTCATCGGATCTGCGCGGGGCGGGCGCAGATCGATGAGGACCGGCGGGGATGGACCTCGCCCCCCGTGGCCGCTGCGCCTGCGCCCCGGCGGGCCGGGCGGGCGCCTAGCCGACCACGGCCCGGGCGCCCGCGCCCGCCGGGCGCGGGGACGGCGGCAGGATGCGGACCCCGCTGCGGGTCACGATGCGCCATGCGCCTCCGCGCCGCACCTGCACCTCCAGGCGGTAGGCGCCGGGCGGCAGCGGCGGGTGGCCCGCGCGCCGGTACACCCGGCCGGGGAACGCGAGACGGCTGACGCCCGCCGGCAGCGGGCGGGGCACCACGGCGACCCCCACGGCGGCACCGGACGGCCGGCGGACGAACAGCCGCACTGCGCCGGCGCGCGCGAGCCGGACGCGCACCACCGCACCGAGGGGGGCGGCCGGGGCGCAGCGGGCGCGGTCCAGCGGACCGGGGCACACGCTGGGCATGCCGGCGGCGCGCAGCACCGGCGGCGTCACGACCCCCTCGCGCGCGACCGGCCGTCCGCTGAGCGCGAGCCCGATCAGCACCTCCCCCGTGTCGGCCACCAGCGTGGGCCCGGCGGCGAGGGCGAGGCCCCTCACCACGCCGGCACCGGTGCGCACGGTCCAGCGGTGGGTGCCGTCGGGCGCGAAGGCGACCACCGCGCCCAGGCCCCCGGCGTACACCTCCCCGTCCGGGCCCGGGAGCAGGGTGCGCAGGCCGGTCCCCGCGGCCGTCGTCCCGCAGGGGGTGCCGTCGGTGCCCACGCAGACCAGGCGTGACCCGACCGCGGCGAACACCCGGCCGGTGGACGTGGCCACCACCTGGACCACGAACCCGGGCATGGGCGCCAGGGCCCGCGTGGTGCCGTCCGGTCGCACCAGCAGCACGGCCCGGTTCTGCGCGACGGCCAGCGCGCCGTCGGGCGCCAGGGCCACGCTGCCGCCGCTGGTCACGTCCGTGCGCCGCCACCGGACGGTGGCGTCCGGGGCGATCGCGAGCAGCTGGGGCGCCCCCATCCCCGGCGCCAGCACGAACAGGGTGCCGTCCGGGGCGGCCGCGGCGGTGCGCGGGGACGCCTCCCCGACGAACGCCTCGCCGAGGATCCGCCCCTGCCGGTCCAGCACCAGCACGACGTCCGACCCGATGGCGTAGTGCCTCGACCCGTCGGGCGCCGTCACCACGCCCTTGTCCGACGCCTCCCTGCCGATGTCGATCGCGTGCGCACGCCACAGGAACCGGCCGGCCGGCGTCAGGGCGGTCACGCGGTCGTCGACCTGCCCCACATGGAGGATGGTCCCGTCGGGCGCCACCGACACGGGGCCGCGGGACGGCAGCCGGATCAGGCCGCGGGCCCGCCCGTCCGCGGCCGTCCGCTCCAGGATCGCCGTCGCGCGGCGCGAGGTGAGCACGGTGCCGTCGGGCGCCGGCACGAGGATGCCCGCCGACGGCACGGGCCAGCCCGCCCGCACGGGCGGCGCCTGGGCGGAGGCGGCCGCGGGGACGGCGAGCAGCGCGGCGGCCAGCAGGGGGGCGAGGCGCAGGGCGGCGGGCATGCCCTCATCCTCCCCCGCGGCGCCGCCGCCGCGCACCCCCGGGGCCGCCCCCTAGCCCCCGTCGACGACCACGACGTGCACGGCCTTGGGGCCGTGCATGCCCAGGATCAGCGTCTTCTCGATGTCGGCGGTGCGGGACGGGCCCGTCTGGAGCGCGACGGCCGACGCGGCGCCCAGGTCCGGCAGGGCGCGCAGCAGCGACAGCAGCCCGTCGAACAGGCGCGAGCGCTCCACCACGCACACGTGCACGGGCGCCACCAGCGCGGCGCCCCGACCGGAGGGACCGCCGGTCACGATGGAGCCCGTGGCGGCGACGGCCGCCAGGCAGCCGGTGACGGTGGCGTCCAGGGTGCGCAGCTCGTCGCGCCGGGGGGCGACGTCCTCGTACCGCACCGCCTCGATGCCCGCCTCACGCAGGCGCTCCGCCATCTCGTTGCGCAGCGGGGCCACGTCGGCGGCCACCGCGACGCGGCGGGCCCCCTCGGCCTGGAGGGCGGCCACCACGGCCTCGGCCACCCGGTCGCGCCCGGTGACCTCCACGGAGGTCTGCACCAGCCGCGCCTCCCGGACGAAGCGCGTGACGGGGTCCTCCCCGGGGCGCAGCTCCGTGGGCGCCAGGCGCGCGAGCAGCGCCGGGTCGGGGGCGGCGGTCACCGCAGCCGCCGGTGGTAGGGCCGGCGGGCCGGCACGGGGAGGGCGCGGCCCTCCGCCCACCGCCCCACCAGGGGCAGCCGGCGCGCGAGGCCGGGCCGCCGTGCCGCCAGGGCCGCCCACCGGCCGAGGCGCGCCGACAGCCGGTACGTCACCGGCCACGACCACGCCCACGACCAGGCGCGGACGGCCAGGCGCTCCGCCCGCGGCGCCTCGCCCGCCGCCGCACGGTCGCGGCGCAGCGACAGCAGCAGGTCGTGCAGCGGGATCTTGACCGGGCACACGTCGTCGCAGGCGCCGCACAGGGACGTGGCCTGGGACAGCTCCCCGCCGTCGTGCTGCCCGCGGAACAGGGGCGTCAGCACGGCGCCGATCGGACCCCCGTAGACCCAGCCGTAGGCGTGCCCGCCCACCTGCCGGTACACCGGGCACACGTTCTGGCACGCGCCACAGCGGATGCAGTGCAGCGCCTCCTGGTACGGGGTGCCGCGCAGGGCCCGCCGGCCGTTGTCCAGCAGCACGACGTGCATCTCCTCGGGCCCGTCCGGCTCGCCCGGCCGTCGCGGGCCCGAGAGCAGGTTCACGTAGCTGGTGACGAGCTGGCCGGTGCCCGCCCCGGTGAGCAGCGGCAGCAGCACGGCCAGGTCGGTGAGCCGGGGCACCACCCGCTCCACGCCCATCAGCGCGATGTGCACCCGCGGCAGGCTCGTGCACATGCGCCCGTTGCCCTCGTTGGTGACCAGGCAGATGGTCCCGGTCTCGGCCACGCCGAAGTTGGCCCCGCTGATGCCGACGTCGGCCTCCATGAAGGCGTCGCGCAGCTGGGCCCGGGCGACGCCGGTGAGCACCGCGGCGTCGTCCGGGAGGTCGCGGCCGGCCACGCGCGACAGGCTCTCCCGCACCTCGCCGCGGGTCTTGTGGATGATCGGCGCGATGATGTGCGAGGGGCGGTCGCCGTCGAGCTGCACCACGTACTCGCCCAGGTCCGTCTCCACCACGCGCACCCCGTCGGCCTCCAGCGCGGGGTTGAGGTCGATCTCCTCCGTGGCCATGGACTTGACCTTCACCACGGTCCGGCCGCCGGCCTCGCGCACCAGCGACCGGATGAGGGACCGTGCCTCGCGGGCGTCCGCCGCGTGGTGCACCCGGACCCCGTTGCGCACCAGCGCCCGCTCCAGGTCGGCCAGGTACCGGTCGAGGTCGGCGACGGCCTCCGCGCGGATGGCGCGGCCCAGCTCGCGCAGCCCCTCGTAGTCGTGGTCGGCGAAGCGCGTGCGCAGGGCGGCCACCGTGTGGTCGGTGGCCTTGGGCACGGCCTGGCGCAGGAAGGGCTTGGCCAGCTGCGCCCGGGCGCGCTCGCGGAAGGTGGACTCGGTGAGGGGATCGGGGCGGAGGGTCGTCACCGCAGCCCCGCCTCCCAGAGCAGCGTTGCCAGGTGCACCACGCGGGGGCCCTCCCCCCGGTGCGCGGCGCGCCCGCCCAGGTGCATCAGGCACCCCGGGTCCGACGACACCAGCGCGTCGACGCCGGCGGCGCCCGCGTCGTCGAGCTTGGAGTCGGCCATCGCCACCGACACCTCCGGGTACCGCACGCTGAACGTGCCCCCGAACCCGCAGCAGCGCTCCGACGAGGCCAGGGGCACGAGCTCCAGCCCCTCCACGTGCCCCAGCAGCGCGCGGGGCTCCGCCGCGATGCGCAGCTCCCGCAGCATGTGGCACGAGTCGTGGTAGCCCACCCGCCCGCGCCACCGCAGCGGCCGGCCCCGGATCATCCCCTCCCGCCCGGCGAGCACCGTGGACAGCTCGCGCACGCGCAGCCCCACCCGCACGGCCGCGCGCTCGTGCCGCGTCCCGGCGAACAGCTCGCGCCAGTGCAGGCGCATCATCGCGGCGCAGGAGCCCGAGGGCACGATGACGTCGCCCTCGGTGCCCTCGAGCACCCGCAGGGTGCGGCGGGCCACGCGGCGGGCCTCGTCCGGGAAACCGGCGTTGAAGGCGGGCTGCCCGCAGCAGGTGGCGTTGCGCACGGGCACCGGCGCCACCCCGCACGCCCGGAGCGTGATCGCGGCGTGCCGCACGGTCTCCGGCATCACGATGTCCCCGAGGCAGGTCGGGAACAGGACGGGCTCGGGCATCGCGTCACCGTAACGCGCCCGGGCGGACCCCGGCGCCCCGGCGGGCGGGGCGACCGGGGACCGCGGCGGGCGGCCGGGCCCGTGGCCCGGCCGCCCCCCTGCCGGCTAGCGCTTGATGGTGATGCCGGCGGCCTCGCGGTCGAAGGTGTCCTCGGTGATGCCCTGCTCGCGCAGCTTCACCTTCTGGACGCGCTCGGTCGGGGTCTTGGGCAGCGTGTCGACGAAG